>ERZ1292633.326-Hain-H41-02um-R1-326-length-60492-cov-8_pt1 | contig 57936 bp, 63 predicted proteins | sample MGYA00564406_ERZ1292633 | MGnify/ENA primary metagenome ERZ1292633 (study PRJEB36523, sample SAMEA6512639) | groundwater metagenome | collected 2019-01-08 | study: AquaDiva: Metagenomics assemblies of 32 groundwater samples | reverse complement strand
CCCCACCCCCAGCATGGGATCCTCGGGCCGACGGCTAGGGAGCCTCAGATTCGCAAAGGTGGAGTATTACGAGGAGCGCTGCGGGCAAATCGAACGGCCCCCATCCTTAGAGGCTCAGGTCGGGGGCTGTGCTGGCGTTATGCGCTCCGAGCGCGTCTGGTGTTCGTAGGCGCGAAGCAGTGCGAGCGCGCGTTGATCGCCGGGTCGGAGTTGGAGCAGGCGTACCGCGAACCGCGGCGCGGCGGGATTTTTCGTTTCCGCCAGGAGTTCCATTACCCCGGCGACATCCGCGGGGTCACGATAGTCGAGGTCGAAGGCCCCAAAGGTCGCCCGGTCGTACCGCGGAACCTTCGTGGGCTGTGCTAGGAATTCGACCACAATGCGGAGCGTGAGGTTGCGCTCAAGTGTGGGGGCCCCCTGGAGGAGTCGTCGGCCCTCTTCCTCCCGACCGACGGCAAGGAGGTAGGAGGCTGCGAGCCTACGATCCCACCAGCGGTACTCGACGCTAGGCTCTGGCATCGTGAGCAAAATTCGGACGGCACGACTCACCTCGTCGGACTCGGCGAGGCCCCGGCTGTAGGCGCGCAGAACACCCTGGTATTCCGAGAAGCGTGCCGGCTGCGTCACGGACCGCGGTTGGAGGGTCTGCAGGTCGATCTGGAACACGTCCAGGTTGCGGTTGATCCAAAAGAGAAATTCCGGCGCGTGTCCGGGTAGGCGGAGCTCAGGACGGACGGCTCGGATGTTCGGGTCTCGGTACCACTGGCGGAAAACCTGAAACGTATACACGTGAACATGCACGCTGGCACGTCCCTGAACTTGGCTCGCGACCAGCACCTGGGCACCTGGGGGCATCGTCGGTGCAAGGGCGCGAAACTGGGGTTCTAGACGCCTGAGCGCAGCAGCAGCCGGGGCCATGTTCCGCTCGGTGGGTACACCGGGATCAATCACCAGCCCCCGGACTCCCACCCCGGCGATTACAAACATCGCGACGACGACGACGGTCGCGGGGGTCGGCAATCGGTCGGTGCAGGTGGCGAGGAGCCATGCCACGCCCATGGCTGGGAACGCCATGTAGTACGGCGCCCAATGGCGTAGTACCAGAGTCGTGAGCAGTAGCGGCCCGATAGCGGCGAGGACGGCGACGAGTACGAACTTGGCGCGGGACACCCCTTGTGGAGTTGTCGCCGCTTCCCGCGACGGCGCAAGCAGAGCGGCCATCACTGCAAGCACTCCGGCGATCCCGGCGATTCCGGTGAGGTCGACCGGCCAATCCGCGCGCAAGCCCGGCGGCGGCACATTCAGGAGAAGCGGAACGTAGCGCGCAAGTTCGTTGTACCAGTATGGATTGTCCAATCCAACGTACTCGATTCCGCCAGCGCGAAACCCGCGCTGTGCCAGGAGGTGAATCCCCGGGTGCAGGGCACCCCAGAAAATCACGAGGATGAGGTAGTCAACGAGGCGCCTACGCGATCGCTTCGGGTCTGCTGACAAGAACCAAGAAGCAAGTGCGATGGATGGCAACGCAGCGACGGCCGTTTCCTTGGAGAGGATTGCAAGTCCCGCAACGATCAGAGCGGGGAAATGCTTTCCGCGGGTTTCGAAGAAGAGGGCGCCGAGGGTGAATACGATCGCAAGCGCGTCCTGGGCTCCACTCACCCATGACACGAGAACCGGCAACTGGCCGCAGCCCGCGAAAAATAACCCCGAAAGAATTCCGCCGCGAGGCCCGAGGAAGAAGGAACCGATTCGTGCACATAGGAGACACGCCACTAGCAGCGTCGCGGCATTCAAGGCGTGACCCAATGATGGTCCCTGGGATGAGAGCCACTGCAGCAGGCCGAAATAGAGTTCACGCGAGACCGGGCGGTAGAACACGGTTCCCGGATCCGGGAGGAGAATCGAAGGCGTGAAGTGCAGCGTCCGAACGAGAAAATCGAAATCGTCGTAGAGGTAGGGGTACACGAACCCGGGAACTACTAGCGCAAGGAATGCCAGCCCAATTGCAGCATGCGCGATTGTGAGCCGCGCCTTCGTGCTCGCGAGCGTGCCGCGCGCTCGGAACACCCAATCCTCAGTGTGCATGGCGGAGGAGGGTACCACAGCACTCTGGGTTCGAGGGATATGGCACGGCGCTCCCTGCGGCTTCGCCGAGGTCTTCGCCCGCCTGCGACCGAGTATGCCATTGCCCTTCGTCGGTTCACTCGCTATCTACCCAACGCGAAGGGCAGCTGGACCCGAGTCAGGTCGCAAGAGGGTAACTTCGCGAGAAGCACGCCTTGACGCAGCCGCGAGCTCACGAAATCAGCGAGCTGAGGCTGCGATACCGTGGTGGCCTATTTGCGTTAAAGGGCAGGAGGCACTCATGCCGAGCTTCCCACTCGACGCCATCCTCTCCCACTGGTCCAAGCTGTTCGAGGACTTCTCCACGTCCTCCTATGACTTCTACGACGCCGTGGAGGAGGGGCTCGCGCGCCGGAAGATTCCCGAGGCCAAGACCGCCATGGTCCAGTGGTCCGAGGGCGGAGTGCTCTCCCCGAACCGCGAGTACCTCCGGATCGAGGGGAACTTCCGCCTCGTGGCCCGAAGTTCGATGAGGGTTACGTTCGGGGAGCCAGATGACGCAGTCGCGAAATCGGCAGTAAGTCTAAATCGATGCCGCGGCCGCCATCTTCCACTCGCCCGACGTGCGGGCGAGGAACGTGGCGGACGGGGACTGCGTCTGGATCGAGATATGGGATCGCGTGGACCCGCTCGCGCTATTTCGCGGCCCGATTCCGCTTCCCGGCGGCGCCCGTCTCTACGAGCGATAGGCGTCCGCCTCAATGTGGCAACCTATTGGTATTACACCACTAACACGTCATTGCAGGAGAACGTCTTGACACGTCATCGACCCGGGTGTATGCCGCCTATGTAAGCTCATCGCAAGGAGGCATGTGTGAGGTCCCAGTTCTCGATCGGGCATCGCACGGGGCCACGAGGTCCATGGGGAGAACGCGTCCCATGGGCCATTTTTGTTGTTCCCTGAATTCCGGCAGAGCGCGCCGCGGAAAACACGATGAAAGCAGCGAAGAGCAAGAGATCCCGGGTTCCCCCCTCCGATCCGACCGTCGCGCGGACCTCGAGGTCGCGCGCGACACACGAGTCGGAGCGGGACATCACGGTGACGGAACGGCACTGGCTGCTGGGACAGATACCGAGTGCCGCCGAGGTGGAGGCCGCGCCGCGGGGAATCCCCGCACCTCCGCCGGAGACCGCGCCAGTACCGCCCGCGAGGCCGACACCCTCGGACTCGAACTACCGCGTCGTCCTCGCCTGCACGTCAGGCTCGAAAGGGTCCCCGGGCGACACTTCCTGAACATCGCGTCCGACCGGGGACTGAAGCCGGCGATTCGCGCCGAGGCAAGGAAGCCTGGCCCTGACCGCACTTCCGCCTCGCAGGGTCGCCCCAAGGAAGGGAGGTGATTCCGAATGCCGAGGTTTCGCATCCACGACCTCAACTCGATAGAACGCGCTCCCACGTCGCCCTCCGCGCTTCGCAACAAACTCAGCGAGATGATCATGAGTTCGGTCAACGCACGCGCGAAGGTGGAGCTCATTAACCCCGAGACCGGGGAGTATCGCATCGTACTCCAGGGTACGATCGACAAGGAGGAGACCAAGTTCGACGCCGGAACTTAGGTCTCTCGACCCACGTCCAAAGGTGGTGATGGAGATGTCGAGATTCCAACCCACGGATCTGAACGCCCTTGAGCGAGCGCAGGCATCCCCCGCGGCCCTCAACCAGGGTTTGTGGGCGGTGTTGAGCAATTCACTCGTGACGAAAGCCAAGGTCGATTCCTTTAACCTCGAGACGGGCGAATACCGCGTCGTCCTCCAGGGAACCCTGGACCTGGTGGAAGAGAAATCTGAGAAGCTCTGACCATCACTCGAACCGGCGGGAGGGGAATCAGGGTCTCCTCCCGCCACCCATTTTTCGAGCACGCCGCCCCGGACCTCGTGCCGCGACGGCTGGCCCCTGCGGAGATCGTCGTGATCCGGCTTCTTTCGCTGGCGTTCGGTCCCTTCGCGGAAGTCGAGCCGTTGAACCCCTGTTTCACACCGGGGCACTTGAAACTGCGCCTCGTTGTGGACGGCGAGCCGAATTCGGAGGTTTCCGACGATCGGCTGCTGGGCGAATTGGAGAACGCCTTCCCCGGCATCGAGCACCACCAGTGCCGGAATCGAAACGGCCGCGAAGATCCGGGCGGTGCGGAGCGCGGCATCATTCTCCTCGAGCATGAATCGACCGCCAATCAGGCACATCTGCTGGAGCATCTCGTGCTCGAGTTCTTGAGTCTCGTGGACCACGGCTCGAGCCTGAGCGGCGTGACCTGCGCCCACGAGTTGCCCCGCGAGCGCAACGATGTCTTCGTGGAGTGCGCGGAGGAGCCGGTGGGGAGAGTCCTATCCCTCATCGCCGTGGACGTGGTGAACGCCGCGCTCGATCGCCGGTCCTTGAACCCGCTCTACCCCGACGCCGTCCGGTGCGCGCGTGAAGTCCTTCGCTCCGGGGAGGGGCGTGGGTGGTGCCCGGCGGGTCTCGCGCCCCAGGCGGGGATCCCGCAGCCGCGCGTCGAGTCGGTGCTCGAACTCTTCGAGCGCACGGGGGTGGCCGAGCCGGAGGGGTACGCGATGAACTTCAGCGGGGAACCCTTCTATCGTTTGATCTGGAAATCCTGATCCCAGTCACGGAGGAGGCATGCCATGGCCGACCGCGTTCGGAAGGTGAACTACTGCTACGTCATCGTTCCTCACCGCGCGGGGCAGGGCGTTCGCGTCCTGCGGGCGCTCGCGGAAGCCGAGATCAATCTGGGCGCCATGGTGGGATTTCCCGTGCGCGGGGGGAAGGCTCAGCTCGATTTCGTCGGAGATCGCCTCGGCCCGATTCGGAGGGTCGCGGTCCGCCACGGCTGGAAGGTCAGCCGGAACAAGCGGGCCTTTCTCGTTCAAGGCGAGGACAAGGCGGGCGCCGTTCACCGAATCCTGAGAAAGCTCGCCGACGCGCGCGTGAGCGTGACCGCAACGGCCGGCGTCGCGGCGGGCGGAAGACGATTCGGAATGATCGTCTGGGTCAAGCCTCGGGACTACGCGCGGGCCGCGCGCGCCTTGAAAGCACGCTAGCCAGAGGTGGGCGCCGTCTTCGGCGCCGCCCCCGCATTCGAAACCCGCGAAGAGGAAATGGCTACTTCATCCGCGTGTAGGAGACCTCCGTCATCGGCATTTCCTTGCCCTCGTGCGTCATCGAGATCATGAACACCATCGCGTCGGCCCCGCTGAACTTCGTGACGAGCTTGTAGGGCATGGTGCCGGCGCCCATGGGATTCGGCCAATCGACGTTGAAGGTCATCGCCTTCGTCGCTTCGTCCCACGTCCCCTTCAGCATCGGGTAGACCGCGGTGCCCATCGTGTCGATCCAGTAGCCGTTGTAGCTCTTCGCCAGCCGGTCGTAGCCCATGATGGAGAACCCCTCGAACGGCTGGCCCATCATCTTGCCGTGGTAGCGCGACATGAGGAACCGCCCACCGAGAATCATCTCATGGTCCGCCGTTCCGTCCGACACATCCGGCTCGCCGGGCCCCATCCATGATTTGCTGACCGTCTTCCACTTGCCGGCCTGCGTCTCGAGAATCGTGTGCTCGGGACCGGGCGCGCCCATCTTGATCATCTCGGCCATCATGGCGGCTTCGGCGGCCGGGTCGATCTTCGGCGCGCCGCCCTTGTCCGCCGCCTGCTCCGCGAGCGCGCCGTTGGCGCTCATGCTCGCAGCGATTGTTCCGATCGCGAACGCCCGACCCAGTTGCTTCCAAGTCATGAGAGATCCCCCCTGTTGGTTACCGGTCCAGGAACAGCGAAGGGGGGAATGATAGCCCCGAGAGCGCCCGGCCTCAATGCCAGGACTGTGGGCAGGGAAAGGTGATCGAGACGAATCGCGGGGCCGAAAAACGCTACGACCCGTCACCGCCCTGTTAGCGGTGCCGGGTCGTCGGGAGGATGCGACTGCTGGACTACGCTCGATCCGAGGTGAGATGCAATCCGGGACACGATGCTTTGCGCGCGTTCGCCGGAGAGGTGGCGGCGTTCGCTGCGCTAGGCTCGATACCGAAGACGAGTTCTATCGACACCGCTTCGGTTGGGATCCATCCGATTCGTTCTAATGGATCGCACCCACCTCGTTCGAGTTGCTCGCATCGCGGCCGGTTCGCAAGCGGCCGCGTACGACCTTTCATACACCAGGCCTCGGAGTGAGTTCCGAGGTTTGTTGGCCCATGCATTGGGGCGCGAGGGATCCCCCTCGTCCAAGTTTACGGCACTCTAACAGTATGTTGTAACACGATATACGAGACTAGCCGCCCACGGCGCGGCCGCCGCATCGGCCATCCAGAGAAGAATTCCACTCGCCGGGCGGAGCCGCTCGATGGGGAGAAGCGGCTCTCCCTCGCGGCGGCCGGTACCGCGCACGGCGCGATCCAGCATGGCCGTCTTCGCGCCTCCCGAGGCGATCACGATCGTGGCGGCGGCGTTGTTGATCACGGGGAGCGTCAGGGTGACGCGTGGCTCGCCGGTCTCGGGATGGCGCGCGGCCAGCGCGAGCCGCGCCTGTTCGTCCAGCAACGGCGCGCCGGGGAATAGCGAAGCCGTGTGCCCGTCGGCGCCCATTCCCAGTAGAATTAGGTCGAAGCGGGGAAGCGCCTTCGATTCGCCCGCGAACGCGGCCCGAAGGGTCTGCTCGTAGTCGGCCGCCGCGGCGCCAGGATTCGCCGCGTCGATTCCGACCGGATGCACGTTCTCCGCCGGGATCGGCACACGCGAGATCAGGGCCGCCCGTGCCATTCCGAAGTTGCTGCGCGGATCGTCGCGCGGGACCATCCGTTCATCGCTCCAGTAGAGGTGAACGCGGTCCCACGGAATCGCGCCGCCCGGCGCCTTCCGCCACGTCGCGGCGATCCGCTCGTAGGCCGTGCGCGGAGTCTCTCCGCCGGCCAGCGACACGCGGAAGGCGCCATGCCGGGCGATCGCCTCGCTCGCAAGCCGCAGGAATTCCGCCGCCACGGCCTCGGCCAGCAATGCCGCGTCGGGGGCCACCCCTAATCGGATCGACACTAGCGGGCGCTCCCGCTCATGGCGCAGTAAACAACATGGCAAAGCCTACTTAGCATTCGCCCTCCCCGCAGACTCGCACGCTAACAATCGGTCGGTAGGCGGTCAATGATGGAGAAACTCCCGGGGAAAACGCGGGTGGGGCTAACCGTCATTGTCTCGGTGCCGTGCCGGAGCCTAGAATCCCCACTCGCACCACCAACTCTACCTACGTCTACCCTCGATGAGGTGGGCCATGAGCCGTACCGTGACATCCAGGATTCCTGAGCAGCGGTTCCGCGCGCTCGTCGACCACACCAACGATTCGATCGAGATCATCGATCCGGAAACAGGGTGCTTCCTCGACGTGAACGAGAGCGCCTGCGCGGCCCATGGCTATACACGCGAGGAATACCTGGCTCTCACGGTCCGCGAGATAGACCCGGTCATGGCCGCCAGGCCCTGGAAGGATATTCGTGACGAGGTGCGGCGCCTCGGTTCCCAAGTCTTCGAGAGCCAGCATCGCCGCAAGGACGGCTCGGTATTTCCCGTCGAAGTCAGCGCCACGTACGTCGGGCTGGATCGGGATTACCTGCTGGCGGTCGTTCGCGACATTTCCGAACGCAAGCGCGCCGAATCGCTGGCCGTGGAGCAGAATCGGCTGCTCAAGATGATCGCCAGAGGCGCTCCCCTGGGGGACACGCTTTCGGCGCTCGTCCGCGTGGTCGAATCCCAGTTCGAGGGCCTGCTCTGTTCCGTCCTGCTCCTCGACGAGGACGGGCAGCACCTACGCCACGGGGCCGCCCCCAGCCTGCCGGAGGAGTACACCCGCGCGATCGATGGGCTCGCCATTGGACCGCGCGCCGGCTCCTGCGGGACGGCCATGTATCGCAAGGAGCCGGTCATCGTGACCGATATCCTCCGGGATCCTCTCTGGGAAGATTACCGGGCCTTGGCCAACGCCCACGGCCTTCGGGCCTGCTGGTCGACACCCATCATGTCGCATCAAGGAGCGGTCCTGGGCTCGTTCGCGATGTACTACCGCGAGCCGCGAAGCCCGAGTCCATTCGAAACACGACTCATCGGAGTATCCACCAACCTCGCCGGCATCGCCATCGAGCGCGAACGGGCGGAGAACGCGCTGCGGGAAAGCGAGGCGCGCTACCGCCAACTGACCCAACTCTCGCAGGACGCGGTCTATCTCGTCGATGAACGCGGCGTCTTCCTTCTCACCAATCCCGCCGGGTGCGCCATGTTTGGATATTCCGAGGAGGAAGTGGTCGGGATGTCCGTGGCGGAGACCTACCCCGAGGCGGAGCGCCCGCTCGCCGCCGAGCGATTGAAGTGCCTGGTCATTGGCGAACCGTTGCGCTTCGAGCGCCTGGCCGTGCGGAAAGACGGGACGACGGTCCTGATCGAAGTCTCGGCGTCACCGATGAGCGGGGGGCATTCCCAGGCCGTGGTTCGTGACATTTCCGAGCGTAAGCGGGCGGAGCGGGCCTTGGTCGAGAGTCACAGTCTCCTCCATGCGGTCGTCGAGGGGGCGTCCGACGCGGTCTTCGTCAAGGATCTCAAGGGTCGTTACCTGATGATCAACACCGCCGGCGCTCGCTTCCTCGGAAAGACCGTGGAGGAAGTGATCGGCAAGGACGACCGGGCCTTGTTCTCGGAGGACACCGCCCACGCCATCATGGAAGGCGATCGCCTGGTCATCGCGACGGAGGAGCCCCAATTTTACGAGCGGACGTCCACGGTCGCCGGCGTGACTCGGACTTTCCTGGCGACGAAGGGCGTCTACCGCAACGCGGAGGGGAAGGTGATCGGCATCTTCGGCATCTCCCGCGACATGACGGAGATGAAGCGCCTGGAGCAGGACCTCCGCCACGCGCAGAAGATGGAGGCGATCGGCCGGCTTGCGGGCGGCATCGCCCACGACTTCAACAACCTGCTGACCGTCATCAACGGCTGCAGCGAACTGGTATTCAATCGACTTCACGAGGATGATCCGGACCGCAAGCTGATCGCGGAAGTCCAGAAGGCCGGCGACCGCGCCGCTAACCTGACTCGCCAACTCCTGGCCTTCAGCCGCAAGCAGGTGCTCCAGCCTCGGGTCGTCAGCCTCAACGCGCAGCTCGAGGAACTCCTGAGAATGCTCCAGAGGCTGATCGGCGAGGACATCGAGCTTGTCCTGTCTCCCGGCGCTGAGCTCGGCCTGGCGAGGGTGGACCCGGGGCAGTTCGAACAGGCCTGTGTCAATCTCGCGCTCAACGCGCGGGACGCCATGCCGCACGGGGGCCGGCTCACGATCGAGACCTATAACGCCGACGTGGACGCTGACACCGTCGGCGTCCCGCCGGGGATCGCGCCGGGCCGGTACGTCGTCGCGGCCATCAGCGACACCGGTGTGGGAATCGACGAAGCGGTCGCGGGGCGTATCTTCGAGCCGTTCGTCACGACCAAAGATCCCGGGTCTGGGACGGGTCTGGGACTCGCCATGGTCTATGGCTTCGTCCTTCAATCGGGTGGGCACATCGCGGTGTCGAGCGAGCAGGGATGCGGAACGACGTTCAAGGTGTTCCTGCCGCGCGCCGAGGGACCCGCCACCACCACCAACCAGCGCCCGGGCGTTCTCGGATTGACGGGCGGCACGGAGACGGTCCTCGTGGTTGAGGATGAGGAGTCGGTCCGGGGCTTCGTGACGCAGGTCCTGGCGTCGTGCGGGTACACGGTGCTGGAGGCTCGGGACGGGCACGATGGCAAGTCCGCATCGGAGCGCCACCACGGGCCGATCCATATCCTCCTGACCGACCTTGTAATGCCCCAGATGAGCGGCCGCCAGCTCGCCGACCTCCTGGCGGAGACAAGGCCCCAGATGCGGGTTCTCTTCATGTCCGGCTACACGGACGAGGCCGTGATCCGCCACGGTGTGCAGGAATCGAACGTGGCGTTCCTGCAAAAACCGTTCGACCCGGGCAGCCTGACCCGCAAGGTCCGCGATGTCTTGGATGCGAAGGAAGCGCGTCTCTAGCCGGAAGTTGGGACCGCCGCGCTCCAGGGCTTGGCCGAGGCGGCTAGCGGCTTTCTTCGGCCAGGTATTCTTCCGGTCGAATGTTGAGGCGATCGATCTTGTAGAGGAGCGTGGTCCGCTTCATGCCGCCGAGGGAGCGGGCCGCGTCCGCCTTGTTACCGCGGTGCGCGCGGAGGGCGTGGAGGATCGAGGTTCGCTCCGCGGTATCCTGCTCGGCGATGTCGCGCTCGCGGCGGAGTGCTGTCGCGGTCTTGGCCCGAACCCGAGGAAGGAATGCCTCACGGCCGAGTACCGCCCCGTTGTCGGCCATCGCCACCGCGCGTGCCACCTCGTTCTTGAGTTCGCGGACGTTCCCGGGCCAATTGTAGGCGCGGAAGAGCGTCTCCACTTCCGGGGCCACGGTGAGCCGCTTCTTCGCAGCGGCGGTTGCCTCGGCGAAGAAGTAGCGGAAGAGAACGACGATGTCTTCCTCCCGCTCGGCCAGCGATGGAAGCGCGACGGGGGTTCCCGCGAGACGATAGAAGAGATCCCGGCGAAACGTGCCCCGCTCCACCATCTCCTCCAGGCTCGCATTGGTCGCGGCCACGATCCGCACGTCGATGGTCTTGATCTCGTCGGTCCCCACCCGGCGGAGCTCTCCAGATTCGAGCACGCGGAGAAGGGTCGCCTGCGCCGTAGGCGAAAGCTCCCCCACCTCGTCGAGGAACAAGGTTCCGCCGTCGGCGCTCGCGAATAGGCCGTCGCGCGAGGCTACCGCGCCGGTGAAGGCGCCGCGTTCGTGCCCGAAGAGCTCGCTATCGAGGAGCCCAGGCGCGAGCGCGGCGCAATTCACGGGGACGAAGGGCTGTTTGCGTCGGTCGCTCATCTGGTGAAGCGCACGGGCCAGGAGTTCTTTCCCGGTTCCGCTGGCTCCGGTGATCAGAACCGGAATTCGCGAGGGGGCGATGCTTAGGATCGTCGCCACCGCTTCGCTCACCTCGGCACTCACCGTCACGACGCCGAAGCGGAGCGCGCCGCGATCGAGGGCTTCGAGGCCGCTGACCGCGGCGAGTCCGGGATCCTCGGTCGTCGGCGCCTCCGGCACCTCCTCGAAGCCAAGGAGGGAGTCGATCTGCCTCAGCCATTGCTTGAGGCCCAGGCCCTCGAACACGGCCCGGGCGTCCCAGAGGCACTGCCGCCCCTGAGTACGATCGTCCTCGGAGTTGCCCTGTAGCTTGGTCTCACCCAACCAGTGAAGGGCGCGGGCAAGCTCGTATGGGATTTCATAGCGACGACCGAGTTCGATCCCTTCCTGCGCGAGGCGGAACGCTTTCGTCGGATTCCCCGCGGCGCGGTGCGCCATGGCCAGGACTCGATGGGTGGCGCACTCCTCGTACCGATCGCCTGTGTCGAGAGCAACCTTGAGACCGCGCTCGCAGGCGAGGATCGCCGCGTTCGCATCCCCGAGGTGGACAAAGCACTCCGCCAGCCGATGGCCGAGCTCAGGGATGAGGTCGCCCTTGGGGGCCGTCGCCTCCGCGATCGCCTGGGCTGACTGATAGCGCTCGAGGGCCTTCTTGTAGTTCCTCTGGGCAAGGTGACAGTCGCCGAGGTATTCGAGGCAGATGGCCTCCTCGCGGGAGTATCCAAGCGAACGGATCCGTCCAAGCACTTCTTGTAGTCGCTCGAGCGACTGCGAAAGCTTGCCCATCATACGTCTTAGGTTTGCATCGACCAGGCAGAGGCGGACCAAATGGAGCTCCTCACCTGATTGCCGAATGAGCGGGAGCGCTTCCTCGATTAGTTGTTCGGCGGCTTCAAAGTCGCCGAGTTTGATCAGCGTAATCGCGAGATTCTTTCGAAGGGTACCTGCCTCGGAACGCGCTCCAGTCGCGTCAGCATCATCGACTGCCTTTCGCAACTCCCGCGCGGACTCTTTGAGTAATCCGAGGTTCTTGAGTAGCAGAGCGAGCCGTCGCCGCTGGCGCAGTGCGGCAGGCATGTCCTTCAACTCCCACGAAGCGATGTGCAGGGCCGCTCTGGAGTGCTCCTCAGCGAGTCGATATCGGCCCGAGCGCATTAGAGCGACGCCCACCCAAGAATGTAGGACACATCGGACGCCTGCCGATGCATTCAGGCCAATGGACTCTAGTAATGTCTGCCCTTTGTACGCCAAATCTTCCCACCGGTCAGACTTGGCAGCGTTCCGGCAGAAGAGTTCGAGGATCTCGATGCCCTCAGTCCCTGAACTGGCCGCTCGCTGTAGCTGAGGTAGATCGCAGCGAGACAAGACCTCCTCCACCCTGCCTGCGGTGGCGAGGCTGTCCAACTCAGCCCTCAACTCTCGAAGCGTCTGTGGCATCCTTAGAATCCTCGGAGTCGAAGCCACCAGTACGCTGCTAGTACCCTGTACCGATCGAGGGTCGACCGTTCGATACGGCGGGAATCAATAGCACTGGAAGTCGGGCGAATTGATGGTCCTGTAGTGAAGCGTGCGCTCTTTGCTGCGCCAGAATAGGGGGCTTCGGGGGTGTCCGGATCCCCCGGAAGCGGCTGCATATTTTCCGATCGCGTCCTTGCCTCTGCCGCGCCCGGACTCATGGATGTTGCTACCACGGCGACGCTGAGCACTAGCACGATCAACAACCAGAAGTAGCTGGGGTTAATTCTCGGCGTGGTCTTCATTGCGTTTCGGCCTCATTCCTTGAACCGGCAGCGCGAACCGTGACTCTTGCGTTGCCTTTCTGCGAGCACCGGAGCCGGATTCGGCTACCCGATGACCCCGCCGGCAGTTACTCCGCCGAGCCGGGGACGCTCGCAGCGCAGCTCCGGAGCCGCAGAGCCGCGCTTCGGCTGACGAAGGTGGTGGCGGCGCGCCGGCTGCGGATCTGCGTGGAAACGTACGCCCGATGGGAGGCGGGGTTGGAGCCGTCGGACCGTAACTTCCGTCGGATCATTCGATTCCTCGGCTACGACCCGCTGGTGGGTGGTGACTCGATCGGGGGGCAGCTGCGAGTGGAACGGCTGCGGCGCGGTCTGTCCACCGTCGAGGTCGCGGCCCTTCTTGGACTCGATCCCGAGACCATTCGCCACGTGGAAATCGGCGCTCACAACCCAACGCGGAGGACCCGCTCAGTCATTGAGCGGTGGCTCCTACACCCGCCCACACCACCCACCTGAGAGGCGGGGAATAGCCGACTCAGAGTGCTCGCGCCGTGATCCGAGCGCCACCTGGGCTTGCCCCGATTCCGTAGACAGTTAGCTTACGCGGCCTGAGTCGCCCGACGGAAAGGCGCCTCAGCCCTAGCACTCGTCGGCCGATCCACACGTTGCGCAGAATCTCGACGGACAGGCCGCGGTGGCGCTCTGCGAGTACTGGGCCACCGTATCCCAAACCCTTCAAATCCCAACAGGGTGCCCGCAGGGCCCCACGACCCTCGGCGAGGAGATCCGGAGGCGTCGGGTCGATCTCGGTTTGAGCATGGCGAACCTCGCACGACGCTTCGGGCTCTGCGAGAGAACGTTCCGGACGTAGGAGGTCGGGCGGCGCCAGCAGACCGTGCGCCTCATTCCGGAAGAGCTTGCCTTCATCGGGCGCCCCCCGGAGCGACCACCGAACGTGCTCGGCATGCAGGTTCTCGCCAAGCGGCGGCGGCTCGGGCTGAGCCAGGGGCGGCCCTGGCGCATGAGCTCGGAATCAGCCGGATAACGCTGTGGGGTATTGAGCGAGGCAATCGGTCGCCGACCACCGAGACGGACCGGCGGGTGTGCGCGTTCTTGGCGAGGGCTGAACCCGGCTCGCCGTGAGGCAGTGGATCGTCCGGATTCGATTCTGAGAGCGAATGCTGATTGGTGGAACGCCCGCTGTCGGTAATCGGTTCCCTAGGGGATCCTCCGGAAGTGACGGCTAGGCATGGGGCCGGCAAAATTGGCCCGTACCTGCCTATTCGGGGGTATACCGGAGCACTCTCAACTCGATGATGAATCCAGGTTGTCCAAAGACGACCAGGAGACGATGGAACAGACGTTGCGGAGACGAGCACGTAGGACCCTGAAACGCCACTTGGATTCGGCTCACGGCGATACCCAAATCGCCGCGAAGCGAGACCCGTCGCCATGGGGGACGAATGCCGGAGCTCACTGACGCGCTCCTCAATCCCTTCCGGTCCATCTTTGAATGGATCCTAGCACTGCTCGTGCAGGTCAACATCGAGTTGCCGGTCGTGGCTGTGCAGGCGGTGCTCGCTGCGCTGCTGGCGCTCGGCACCTGGTATGCACTCCGCCGGTCACGCCTCCCCGAGGTATCCGCGCCTGAACGCTTGGCCTGGACCGCAGGCACTTGGATCTTTCCCATCGTGATCGCCGCCGTTCTCCTTGATTGGTCCAGCCAAGTCGCATTTCCGCTACCCGACCGAGTGCAAGGGGTGTTTCAGGTTGGCACGCCCACCCCCCAGACCGAGCAATGCCTCCTTATCACCCACATTGAGCTCCTTGATTTTCGGAAGCGCCATGTGGTGGCGAGCACCGGTAGACCGGACACGCGCACCGGAAGGTTTGAGGTGACCTTCCGGCCGGAGTTCTCGAACCCTCCGCGCTACCTCCGCGTGGCCTCCTCGTGCTGCGAGAACACCGAGGTGGCGATCACTCGTCGAGAGATCCGGCATAGGCAGAACTTCACGATCCCATTCGTCCTCCGGGCGGGCCCACCATGAGGAAGAATATCGCCCTGCTCGTTGGATTCGCGCTCTCACTCTCGAGCCCGGCCGGCGCCGTAACCCGGATCTCGGGAACCGTCGTTGACGCGGGAAGCGAACGGCCCGTAGCCGGGGCGACCCTGAACGCGGAAATCGGCATGAGCCCGCCGCGGGATGTGGGCATCACCGACAGTGCCGGTCGGTTCGAGCTCAACGCCGACGATTGGCCGAAGTCGGACCGCAACCACGGAACCGTAGTCCTGCAGGTCTCGCACCCGCACTACGCGCCGGTCGTCCAACACATCACATTCACGCCAGGAACGGGAAAGTCCGGGATCGTCCTCGGAGTCACCCCGACCGGCCCAGGTTCGCTGAGCCAGGCGGTGCGCGATGCGCTCCTCGGTGCGCGCGACGCTACCGGCCGGACGATCGGATTTGCGACCTTCGACCTCGATACGGCAGGGATCGCGATCGACGCCGCACGGCTGGAGGGGCGGCTCCTTCGAAGGCTCCAAGGAAGCATGACGCAGTACCTTCAAGCCCAGAACGCCCCGGATGAGCTCTGCGGACTGAGTTTCGTGCAACTGCCGGGCGCCGTCGATCTCCTCAACTACTCCGCAGCACGCGAGGCCGGGGATCTCCTCAACGCCCTCGCCCTCATCGGGGGCGAGCTCCGCGTGCGCACGGACGCTGCCGGGCCAAGGCTCGAAGTATCGACGACCTTCTTTCCAATCCCGTCGACGGACTCCCTGCTCCTCCCGCCGCAGCGGGTGTTCGACCAAATCGCCCTCGACCCCGCGCAGCCCTCGGCGATCACCGGCGAGGCTGGCTCGGCTTGGGCGCACTACGCGGCCATCGTGCTTGCCCTTCGGGAGGCGCGCGAAGGGGAGCGGCTCGACAGCCTCCCCCACCTCGTCCAGGCCCGCGACCTGCTGGCCGCAGTGCAACGCACGCTTCCCGCAGGTGAGGGTTCACTCCACCGCTGGCTCGCCCACGGACTCCGGCTCCTGGACGCGAGGATCCGCCCGTGAGGCGCGCAGCGGTTCGGCTGCTGGTGCTTGCCGCGCTCGTCGCAGTCACCTGGGCGCCCGCCTGGGGTGGTGCGCCGATCGGGCTGCGGCTCGGGCAGCGGATCGCGCTCCCCGGGTCGGCGGTCAAGACCGTCGTCGCCGAGTTCCTCGATCCCGAGGACACAAAGCTCGGTCGTCCGATCGCCCTCGTGCTCGGGGGAGAACTCCTCGATGCGATCTCCGATCTCCCAGGGGCTGGCGTGCTCGTAGGAACGGATGCCGAGGGGGCGGGGATTCTCCGCAGACTCGGCGGCGGGTATCACCGGGCGGCGGTCGCCATCGCCCGCGAGCAGGGCGCGATCGCGGCCCTCTGGGGCACGATCGAGGGGACTCGGGATCGAGTCGAGCTTGAGAGCTTCGTGAGCCAGGTCCCGGATACGGCACTCGGTGGATTGAAGGTCGAACTCGAGTGGGCCGGTCGAGCCGTGCCCGGGTTTTCGGCGACGATTCCTCCTCGATCCTTCCACCTCGCATCCCGGACCCTTACGCGCGACGAGCTCTTTGCCCGTCCCCTCGCGATCCTCCGTGGCCCCCGATCCGTCCGCTCCGAACCGGCCCGATCCGCTCCTGCTCTCGGATTGGTTGGCCCGGACGACGCGGTTCAGGGGATGGACCTCCAGGGCGGGTGGTGGCGCGTCACCCTCGAGAACGGAACCGCGGGCTGGCTGGAACACGATGAGAACGACGTACGGATCCCGCCACGCCAGATGGTAGCGCTTGGCGCGAAGATTCCAATCTACGATCGACCGGGTGCGACCGAGCCCCAAGGGAAGCGGTCGTTCCGCGGCACCTACCGGGTCCTGGCGGCGCGCTACACCGCACGCGGTACCTGGGTCCGGGTGCCGCTCAAGCCGACAAACGAAACGAAGGGTGACGGATCCGGTGAGACCGCATGGGTCCCGGCTGCGAGCTTTCGCGCGGAGTACTCCCTCCCGGTTGTGCACCTCATCGCTGGACTCTATCGGTACCGGATGCAGCGATACTCTGAGGCTGCCCGCGATTTCCATGCATTCATCGATGCCGCAGGCTCCGCCGAGGATAACGTCACTCTCGCGGTCGCGTACCAACTTGCGGGATTGAGCCGGCTCCAGGGACCCGCCAGGGACCACGATGCCCTCGAGGACTTCCGGCGTTCTGTTGAACTCACACCGTTCGATGCCAGCGCGTACGCGCTACGCGCCCTCGGCGGGATTACCGTGGCGGACGAAGTGCCGAAGACGGCGATCGAGGACTTGAATGAGGCGCTCCGACTCGACCCGCGGGATCCCACGGCGCGGGATCTCGTCGGCGCCATGCAGAAGCTCCTCTCCACCCCGTCGGTGGACGCACGGATTCCGCAGTTGGAGCACTCGCTCCGTGGGCGCGAGAAGGATGTCTGGATTCTGCAGGCGCGACGGGAGGCGTACCCGGACTCGGCGTACGGGAGGGTTAGCAAGTGACCGATCGCGAACGCGGTGCTGCGGAGCGAGTCGCCGGGATCATCGGGGAATCCGGTGGGCGCCGGCCCAGGCTTGGGGGCGAGCCCCGGCGCCTACCCGACAGTAGGTCCTCGTAGTCTGCTGTGACTGTCGGCCGTGGGCTGTGTCGGAATTGAGCCAAGGGCTTCTGGCCTTTGCGCCGCATCCAGGGCCTGGACACAGTCCAAGCCGTTGACGAAGGCCCAGGAGGACCGATCGTGGACCTCAATCCTACACTGAAGGCCGGCAGAGCCGACGATCGGGATCACCGCCCAGGGTTCCCTTGGAGGTGGGGTGAACGCCGACCCTTCGGACCGTCGGGGAGGATCCGACGATTCTCCTTCGCCCTTGTGGCAATGGCGTTGTCGGTCTCCTGCGCGCACACCCCACCGGACGCCGTCCGGCTCTCTGAGGTCATGGGGCAGGACTTGGCGGATGTGCGACGGGCGCACCGAGAGTTGGTGCGCGTCTATTTCGGCAGGCTCAAGGCTTCCATAGATGCATTCGTCGACGGTGTCTACCGCCCTTACGTCATCGAATGCGCAATCGACGGATCGGACCTGCTGGCCGAGCTCGACCGGGCCCGAAAGCCGCACGCGGCGCTCGATCCCCTGGACGTGCTCGAGGGGTTCGTGGAGGAAGCGACGGCGCAGATTGAGCGCTACCGCACGGAGCTCCGTGTGCCTCTGGATGCCCAGGAGCGCGAACTGCTCAGCGACATCGACTCGGCACATGATCGCCTGGCTCAGGCGAACGCAGCGCTCACCGCACATCTGCGCTCCATCCGTAAGGTGGAGGCAGAGCAGGACACCCTGCTGAGCGCCGTGGGGATTCCGGTCGATCTCCGCTTGCGCCTCTCCGAGGGGTTAGTGCGCCTCTCCGGTCAGGTGGAACGGGTTCTTGGGAATGCGCGATCAACGTCGGCAGCGCTCGACAGCCTTCCTGGGGAGTTGCGCCGAGCGCTTGGCCAACCGAAGTAGCCCGATCGAAGGAGGATTAGCCCCATGCCCGCTCGTGACCGATCCGCGAAGGAAAAGTGGAAGGAGCGTGTCCGCAAGGCGCTCAAGGAGGCGGACGAGTCGTTCCGAGGCGAGTATGCCGAGGAACTCGACACGCTCCTCGGGCTCTCCCGCGAGGAGATCGACGCCCTCACCCCCGATGCCACCGATCTCGACGTCTACAACCGGTTGATCGTCGTGGTACGCGAAGCATCGCGGCAGAACGTCTCCAAGGCCGAGCTCCGGTCGCAGATCAGGGCGCTCGGGGAAACGGCCATCAAAATCGCCGGGAAGGTCTCCGGGCTGGCGAAGCTATTCCCCTGATGCCGCTCCCGGTCGTCATCCTCCACGGCTGGAGCGATTCCGAGGTGTCCTTCAGGCCGCTCGCCGAGTTCCTCCGAAGCGCTGGCCGTTCAGTCATGCCTATCTACCTCGGCAACTACGTGACGCTCGAGGACAGCCTGACGATCCAAGATCTGGCCAAGGCCTTTGTCCGCGCCCTGGCCGACGCCGGCATTCCGACGAGCAACCACAGCTTCGATCTCGTCGTGCACTCGACCGGTACGCTGGTCGCCCGGGAGTGGCTCACGCGCTACTATCTGGAACCGGGACTGCCCTGCCCGGTCGCCCACTTCCTCATGCTCGCCCCGGCGAATTTCGGCTCACCGCTCGCGCATAAGGGCCGGACCATGTTTGGCCGGCTGGTGAAGGGCTGGAAGTCAGGATTTGAAACCGGCACCCAGATCCTGAAAGCGTTGGAGATGGCATCCCCATACAGCTGGTCACTTGCGGAGCGGGACCTCTTCGGCACACGCTCCTACTACAAGCCGGACGAGTGCATGGTGGCCGTGCTGGTGGGGAATCAACCATACCGCGAATGGCCGCAGAGTATGGTCAACGAGCGGGGAAGCGACGGCACGGTCTACGTTGCCTCGGCGAACCTGAACGCGAACCGCATCACGATCACGCTCGGCCGCAAGACCGACCGACCACTTGTGGATCGCGCCCGGCCGGCTTTCGCCCCGGTAGCATTCGCGGTGATCGGTGGGCGTGACCACACCGACATCACCCGACCTGCGCCCGGAGAGCCACTCGGCGACATGATGCTCCGCTTCCTTGCGCTCGAATCGGACGCCTCGTACCGCACCTATTCGGAGGACTGCGCTCGGATCACCGGTGCGACGCTCCCCCCAGAGCCCCTTCGCGATCTCCCGGATGAGGCCCACCGCTACCAGAACGTCGTGGTGAAAGTCCGCGACGACCTGGGCTTCTCGGTGCCGGACTACTTCCTGGAGTTCTACGAGTCCAGTCCCCGCTCCAACGAGGTCATGGCAAGAGTTCAGCGGGAGGTGCTGGAGAAGGTCCATCCCTACAACGACGACGAGTCCTACCGGTCGCTCATCTTCGACCTGACCGACCTCGACCGTGTCCTGGCGGATGGGACGCGCCTCCTCTTCAGCGTCTCCGCGGCCTCCGTCGGGAGTCTTGTGGAGTACTCGGCGGGCAAGCGCAACGATGTCGGAGCATTGGAGGTGCCGGTGAACGGGGACGCACTGCGGTTCTGGCGTCCGAACGAGACAATGCTGACAGAGGTCATCATCGAGCGCGTCCAGAAGCCGAAGGTATTCCGGGTCCGGCCGTACCGCAGGTGAAGGGGATGTCCAGGCATGCTGCAGGAGACGTGAGCGGGCAGGCATCACCGCTGCCAGTATACCTACGCGACGGTTTCGGACTGGGTGCGCAAACGCGCACACTTACTGAGGGGGAAGTCGAGGGGGCGCCACCAAGTATCAGTGATTCAATCCAGAACAAATGGAGGGTGTGATGACAAGTACAGAGAAGCTAGCGAAGTCACAGGTGAAGGCCCTGACAGCTGGCCTGAAGCCAGGGTTCACTTTCATCCGGAGCCCCGCAGTGCCCTCAAGTGGAAACGTGCCAAGCACGCTCCAGCTAAGAACTTATCCGTGCCGCGTGAAGTGTCGCGAATCCGAGCTGCGGGTTACCCGCAATGGTCCATAGCGAGCATGCATTCGCGCACCAAACCGATTGACCGGTGGGCTACAGAATGGGTACTTTCTGAGTCTCCTGAGAATGCTCCGAGTCCGGAGCCGTGGTTCCCAAGAACGGGGAGCGGAAGCTCAATGGCTGCTTGTGCCGACTTCGCGGTTCACCCTCAGGGGCGCCCTGAAAGGCGTTATTCTCATAGTAGCGTCGGAGCGCTCCATGATTCTCCCGTCCTGAAAATGGGCGCGCCCTGCTTCTTGGGCCGAGTAATCCCGCTGGTTGCCCGGGGCTCTAGATCGCGGTCGGCCCCTGAATGACTACGCGGCCCTTGGCTCCATGGCCCCGGGCGGACCTCCTCTCCGCAGCGGAACTCATCGTCGCTGTTATTGGCTTGCTCATCATTCTGCTAGGAGTTATTCCCTCGATCCTCCCTGAGGTCGTGGCTGTTTACAAGCTCAGTAGCGATCAGCTTCAGGGTCTTTCGACCGTAACAACTGAATTCGAAAACAAGGGTTATAAACTGCCCGTGAGCGAGATCTACGCTCTTTGGCAGCTCGACCGCACGGGAGTCTTGGTCGGTCTTGATCCTGGTGCCCCTAGGTCCATCATAAGAGCGACCCCGAGCGATAGTGAGGTCACGCTCACGACTCTCGAGCCTCTCCGACCCCGCTCGCGATTCCGTACCGTGTTTTCTGCTGCTCATCCCTTTATCGTGAAGTCATTGGCTGGTCGTGCCCGTATAACCCTCATCGATGCGGCCGGTACCTCTTACATAAACGCGCCCCTGATTTCCGCGCGTGATTACGACGAGATTTATCGCTCCCGCACTTTCACGGCCGCGATGATAGTCGTCCTGTACATGGTTGGTGTCCTGGCCCTAATGATCCTCATCCCGAAGATGCTGCGGAGGTAAACCTTGTCGAATACGCCGACCGCCCAAACGGGCCCCGTTGAGCGTCGCCGGTCAGGCCTGGTTCGGACGTTTTCTGCATGGGGGGCATTTCTATTTGGGATTCATTGCATCAGCTTATCATCCTCTGGCTTCATCCCGTACTCTTGGGTTGCTTCCGTCTGGCCCGGTGCAGATCTCGTCTGGGTCCTGACCATCGCGCTCGGGTTCTGCGTGGTTCACGCGGCAACGTATGCAATTATCGGCAGCACGGTATCGAAAGCCGGGGCCGACTATGTGTTGGCCAGCCGGGTCCTTTCCCCGTCAATCGGTTTTGCCGCGAGTTGGACGCTAGTTCTCTTCAGTGGGATTGTGGTGGGTGGACTCGCAGCGTGGGTACCACAGAGTGCTATTCCCGCCCTTCTGCGACCGCTGTCAATTATCCTCAGAGACGAACGTTATAATTTTCTCGCAGACTTCGCCACCACGCCAGCTGGGTCCTTTGTCATTGGTGCGGCTCTCATTATCATTGTCACAGCTAGTGTCCTACAGTCCGGTCGCTTCATTCAACGCGTCTTGATGCTCGGGTTTGTCCTTGGCCTTATGGCGTGGATAATCATTCTTTGGAGTCTTTGGTCGGCACCCGGTCCAGAGACCTTCGTAACCGCCTGGAATAAGTTCATGGGGCCGACCGGTGCACACGGTGACTTCCAAAGTAGGATACCACTCGCGTTGGCCGCAGGGATGAATCCAAATCACTCGATGTGGCAGATGACGTTCGCAGGGCTCATCATGGGGTTTTGGATCTTTTACGGGTACTACATCCCAACGTTCTTTTCAGAGGAGGTGCGTAATCCTGGGAAATCTCTGTTCCTCTCATCCTTGGGCGCTCTTCTGACCTCGTATGCAATCTTTGTAGTAGGTGGGCTCCTATTGTATAGGCTCGTGCCTCATGATTGGGTGGCTGCGGAAGGATACTTGTTCAACAATCCTGCCGCGGCGACGAAAGCAGCGGGGGGCGAGGCAGTAGTTGCTATGCCGTGGATCACATTCTACTCGGCAATACTCCAGCCTAACAAGGTCGCGATAGTCTTTATCGCCTTTGCCTGGATCTTTACGCTTCTCAATCTCCTCCAGACCTACTTCTTCTATGCGAGCCGGATCGTGTATTCATGGGCGCTCGACCGAGCTGTTCCTGACTGGGTCGTGGGACCAAAGGTGACGGAACCACATCCTCGGCGCACAGTGCTCATAATCACTGGATTGGCGCTGGTCGGCCTTTTCGACGCATCTGTAAAGGGCCCGCTGAATACCCAGCTAACCTTCGCCTTCTTCGCCGTCGTGACAGGTCTCGTACCCATTACCGCATTGACCATTCTTCCATGGAGGGATCGGAAGTTGTTTCAGAAGATGCCAGCGTTCGCACGACGGCGATTTGCAGGATTGCCATTTGCAACGCTTCTCGGAGGCGGGACACTCTTGTATTTCCTATGGATGATAGTTGCTGCGTTTGTGTTTCCGGCCGTTGGTGTTGGAAATCCGGTTGGCACACTAGGCCTTCTCGTAGCCTTCATAGGGTCGGGGTTCCTAGTGTTTTGGGGAACGAGGGCCGTTCGGCTGCGACGTGATGGAATAGACATCTTAGCAACGTACCGGATTGGGGTACCAGACGCGAACGAGCCGGAATTTGAGTAACTCTCGATTCGTTGTTGTCTCCGACCTTCACGGATCGAATGAGTGCTTTCGGAAGGCGATAGCATTGGCTATCGAGATGGAGGCATCAGGCATCATTGTGGCAGGCGACCTCTCTGGAAAGGAATGCTATGTAATTCGAGAGGCGCGAGGGGGTTTGGAGTATCGTGATGGGTCTCGCACAATCGGCGTTGCACGCGAGAACCTATCGGAATTGCGAAGGAAGTGGGGAGACGAAGGGCGCTATTCAATTATTGTATCGGAGGTGCCCGACGATGCTACGTATTCGAAGGCATTTGGTGGGGCGAAGACGAGGCGCCTCCGGCAGTGGATAGATTACGCGGGCGATGCGCTCTCCCCGCGCGGAATCAGGCTGCTCATGATTCCTGGCAACGACGATTCCGAGGAGGTAGCAGCTGCGCTTCGCAGCGAGGACGGTGTCGGCGAAGACATCGATGAGCGGGTGGTATTGATTGGGGAGCATGAAGTGGCCGGTTTCGGGTATTCGAATCCTACGCCATGGCGAACAGCACGCGAGTTGCCGGAAGAGGAGATCGCTCGCCGTCTAACTAATCTTGGCGATCAGATTCATGATGCCGAGCGGGCAGTGTTCGTAATTCATGTCCCGCCACTGGGGCTTGGGATTGACTTGGCGCCGGAAGTGATCCTGGACCCCGATGGTGGCGTGGAGGCGGCCCCGGGTACACAGGTCGAAGTAGGCTCAACCGCCGTTAGAACGTTCATCGAAGGAATGCAGCCGCTAGTCGTAATCAGCGGGCACTGTCATGATTCCCCAGGCTTCGCACACTGCGGACGTACCCTATGCCTTAATCCCGGAAGCGCCTACAATTCGGGAACGCTGTACGGTGTTGTGCTCGTGACCGAAAAGGGCCGGGTGCGGGGGCACCAGGGCATCGTCCGGTAGCGTGGTCGTCGTCCATGGGGTGACGAGGCGACTTTTGGAGCTGAGTTCTGACCTTGTCAAATCTCTCGGGGCCCGATGCGGCGGTGCAAGGCTCTTCGGTGGGTGTGCTTTTGCCAAGCGAATAGATTACCCCTCGCTCTTCGGGAAGGACCGGTCAGTAAAGGACATCGACCTCGTAATCTTCCGTAACGGCCGGCGCGCAGTTCTCGAGTACCTCCGACTGAATGGGTGGTTGATCGATCGACGAAGTGTTCTCTTCGGCGATGCCCGGAGGATCACTCTCCTCGAGCCAAAGGCATGCATTCGCCTCGATCTTTATTCTGACCCGCTGCACTTCAACCACAGGATTCTGCTGGGGAACCGTCTCACGATTGATTCGGAGTGCCTGGCGCCAGCGGATCTTCTTGTAACGAAGCTGCAGATCGTTCACGCAACTGTGCAAGACGATGATGACGTGATCGGACTCATCGCATCAACGCCTTTGAACAGCCGGGAACCCGATGCGATTAGCGTCTCGCGGCTGGCGTCGATGTGCGCGGCGAGCTGGGGTCTGTATGTCACGATGCTAGCCAATCTCCGGCGTCTCACCGCAGAGAGGGGGCTGCGCACCCTTCGCTCAACACACTTGGCTAAACAATTTGGCGAAAAGACGGAAGAGATTCTCCTAGCAGTGAAAGATTATCCCAAGAGCCTCTCCTGGAAGGGGCGGGCGCTTCTGGGGAGTCGTCTGCCATGGTATGACGAGGTCGAGGAATGACCGAGAGCAAGTCGTGGGTGCATGAAGAAGGAAGGCCGATCCCTAATGGGGACCGGCCCGGGTGACTTCCGCGCAGCTCAGGGAGTTTGTCTGCGAAGTAGGAGGGAAACAACTACTGCGGAAAGGAGAGAGACTGCCAGTATCTCCGGAAGGTAGATTCTCAGCCAGTCCTGCCTCGATGGGGACATGAAGAAAAGGACGATTGAGGAGGCAAGAGCAACGACTCCGATAAAGAACAGCACGAGGCGAGGAAGAACTCTGAAATGCGCCATGGTTTCCTCCGGTTTCTCCGCCCACGTTATTGCGTGGGCAGGGTTCTGGAGGAAACCCCGTATAGCGCGCCAGCGACCTCTCGAGAACATCCAGAAACGCAAACGCTTCTACTCGTTTATAAACAGCTACGACCGTACTGGACTTTTAGCACAGCCTCAGCGAGGTGTCAAGAGCGCTTGGTCGAGGGCGGTCGGTGGTGGATAATCGGGGTGGCCGGAGGGCCAGCAATTCCGTCCGCCGCAAACACTATCGCTGTAAGCAAGTACCCATCGCGCGAAGGCCTGACCGCGCCATGAGTTCCGAAGCGCTCGCGAAATCCGTCAAGGCGAAGGAAGCGTACATCCTGCCGGTACGCTTCGATGCGACCGAGCTCCCCGGGCTTCGCCCCACAATCGGCTACCTCGACGCCACCAAGCTTTCCCCGGAGATCGTGGCCAACGCGATCCTGGAGCGGTTGGGGCATGCACCCCCTGCGAAGAATGAGGCAAAGCTCGCGCCCGTTCGGGTCGCCGGGTGCCGCCGGCGGACTTCAACCCCTACGGCGAATCCGAACGCGCCGTACAGCACCTCCGTAAGGAACTGGCGCGGCGGGCGGAGTTGATCAAGCAGAACGGGTACGGCGTCCAAACGGGGGGACCGCGACCGGGGCTTCAGCCTGCGGATCCTGAAGTCCGGACGCGCACTCTACGGGCTCGATGTTTGGATTGGCGGGGCAATGGGGGAGAATACGATCTGCTTCCACGGCGGCCGTGGTGGCTCCGTGAGCCCCGGGAGCATGAACGCGTACGGAACGATCGAGTGGAGCCGTTATAGCCGAGGTCCCGCGGTGAAGCTCTTCAACCTGAGCCTGCCCCCGGAGCCGGGCCGGGAGCGCGCCCTCACCGTCATGGAACTCACCGACCCGATCTGGGATGTGATCTGCAAGGAGCTCGAGAGTGCCGCCGGGTGAGCGCCCGGCGTGTGCGTGAGTGAGTCGGCCTCGAAAGTCCCAGCAAGGGGCGCCGAATGGGTATCATAACAAAGATCTTCAGGGCCTTATGGGGAGGGCTCAAGATAGAGCCAGAGCAGGATCGTCCCAGTACTGATGGAAGACCTCCGAGGGCCCCTTCAACGATTGCTCCGGTCCCACCGTCCCTCGTGCAGGTATCGGTTGTAGTCCGGCAGGCGGCGCCGGAAGCGGCGCCCCTTTCGGTTCCCAGTTCGAGCTGGTCCAGCGATCAGGTGTACGGGTGCGACTTGCACCGCATCACCTGCACGTGCCCGGACTTCCGGATCTATAGAGAGGTGTTTCCGGTCACCGATAGCCTACGACCCTGCAAGCATCTTCGTGGTGCCCTCGTCGCGGCGGGACTTGTCCACTCAGAGGATCCGGAGGGCACGGCGCTGTGGGAGCAGCGCGGCGGGCGGCTCTTCAAGTGGAGTGCTCCGGGCGGGATCGTCGTATTTCTCTCCATAGATCCGACACGCGATTGGATCACCGTTGCGCCCGTGAAGGCCGAAGGTACGGGAATCGAGAAGGACTTCGGATGGAGCGTCGACGGGGCCGGTTGGTCCTACGGCACGTCGCCCAAGGGCATCGCGCGTGGGCTGAAGCCGGTGCTTCAGTACCTGATGGGCGTTCGCGCGGACGACTTGCGGGCGCTTGGACCAGAGGTCGCTCGCAGGTGGAGCGAGAACCGAGCGGCGCAGGAGGCCAGAGAGCAGGAAGCGGCGCTGTCCCGGGAGCGCCAGGTGGCCCTGGAGCATGAGGGGGCTCGATCAAAGGGCCTCGTCTGCGGAGTCTGCGCGGCGCCCCTGGGAATGCCCTGGGGGACGAGCGTGGGAACGGAGCTTCCCTGCTCGAACTGCGGCTTCCGCAACATCGTCGTAGACGGCGAGCGGGCCGATGCCGTGGAGCGGGCTCTGATCGACTGGAAGTACTATGGCGATCCGAGGCCGGGAGGTGCGAAGGGTCTCCTCACGGAGGAGAAGGAGCGCCACAATGTGGACCTGGAGCAGCTCTCTGTTCGCTCCGAGGCCGGCGATATTCCCATTGAACAGTTCGCTTCTGAGCGCGATCGCCTTCAGGACGCCTTCCACGCGCGCTTCAATGCACTCCATCAGCGACGCCACGAGGAACTCGGAGATGTGCGGCGTCGAATCTCGAACGTAAAGGCGAGGCTCACTCGGAGGGCGAGGGTCGGTCGAGATACCGACGAAGGCCCTGAGGGCGTGAAACCATGACGGCGTGTGTCAGCGGAACTCCGCGTACGGGGATGCACTTAAAGGAGGTGTGATGGCCAGGAAGCCAACCCAAACGCTCGCACGGCAAATCGGTGGGCTGCGCCGTACACTTCGCGCCATGGATCGCGCCTTGGTCGGGCTCGCGAGGGCACTCGAGCGCGCATCCACGCCAAGATCGGCAGCACCCAGCAAGCCGTCCCGGCGGAGGCTAACGCTCTCCCCTGCGCGCCGCCGCGCCCTTCGACTCCATGGTCGCTACCTCGGCTTCATCCGCCAGCTCAGGCCGCGGCAGCGCGCCGAAGTTCGTGCGCTGCGAGCGAGGAAGGGTGTTCGTGCGGCGATCGCGCGGGCGCGGAAGCTGGCAGCTTCGTGAGCCGATTCATCCCCGGTCCGTGTCGCACGGGCCCCCGTGGCGGAGCAGCGTCACCCAACACCAATGGGTTCGAGGCATGAGCTAGTGTCGGCGCGAATCGCAACCTGGCTCATGAATGCGCTTGCTGTCCCTACGGTTGTTCTGAATCTCGGGGCGGGGATCGTCGGCGGCGTATGGCTCGCTATCGCCGGTGAGTGGGGGCTGATTGGATGGGGCCTGTTGCTCGCCATCGGCGGCCCCTTCATCCTTGCCATTCCGATGCTTGTGAGCCTCCTGTTCGCGGGCCCGTCCGTTGCGTTTCTTGCCAGCGGTAGGAGCGTGTTGGGGTTCCTCTTCGGTGGCGCCTCCCTCTTGTACACGATCGGTTTGGTGGCGACCTGGTGCGTGCTTGCATTGGCGTCGTTCCTGACGACCGCCAAGGAGCACGTCTTCATTCCGGCCGCCCTATTCGCGTACGCCAGCGCTACCGCGCCCCTGGTCTATATGGCATCGAAGGAGGGCGACAATGATGCGACCCTGATGACCTTGTTCTTCTCCCAAGCCGGTCTGACGGTGATGTTGATCACCCTTCTCATTGGTAGGAACCTACCGGTGGCACTCGCGAGCTTCATGATTGTCGTGGTAGTGGGGGCAGTCATTCAGCTTCTGGAGGCCTGGCGCAGGATTGTGTCTCCGGGGTTCAAGGATCTGCTCTAACGCCAAAGCACCCCTCCGCCACTAGCGCCTTTCCCGAGCTTCGCTCTATTGTCCAGGACATGACCACCCTGCGCTGCACTCAGAAGATCCTCCGCCGCCTCCGCCTCGATCCGTCGGAGGGTGATAGGGTGCCGACGAACCGGCTCGGTGACTGGTACGCCAACTCGTTCAGCATCGGCCGGGACCAACTGGTCCCCTGCGTGAGCGAGCGGACGCTCCTTCCCGTCATCCTTCCGCTACGGGAATTCCAGACCCACCTGGTCCACGCGGTACGATGGATGCTGGAAGGGCTGGAAATCGCTCCGGAGGCCATCGCGAGCGAGCTCGCCGCCATGGAGGGGATGCCAATCGGCCGTACCCGAAACCGTTCGGCCTGGGGTCCACAAACGAGCCGATCCTCTCGGCCGACATCTACCTGACCGACCCGGACCAGATCCCGGATCTGGGCGCCGTGAGCCTTCACCTCTACACGTTCATCTGCGGGCAGCTTGAGTACGCGACGCCGGGGGAGGCGACGAGAGTGGTGTTGGCAGGCGATGAACGTCGCCCATAGTACCTGTGGCTCCGCTAGAATGCCCGCATGGCCGAAACGCGAACCAAGGTCTTCCTAAGTGGCACGCGCGGAGACCTGCGGGCGTACTGGGATGTAGCCCCGGAGGCCGTTAGCGGCGTTCCCGGCTTCGACCCGATCGCCATGGAGGATGGCACTGCCGAGCCCATCCCACCCGACTACTGGAGCCGACGCGAGGCCAGCACACACGATCTCGTGCTCTTCCTGCTGGGGCGTTGCTACGGTCGTGTCCCTTCCGGGCAAACCCTGTCGTTGACCGAGCAGGAGTACGAGGCTGCCGGTGCTGCCGGCTTGGATCGTCTGGTCTTCCTCACCTTGGGTAGTGCGGAGGGGGTGGTCGCCCAGGAAGACGATGCTGCGCACCAGGCGATCGAGCGGTTCCGGAGGCGCGTTCGGGACGACGTGGTGTACGGGACCGTCGCTTCGCCCTCCGAGTTCCACCAGGGCATCATCCAAGCACTGACGGGCTGGGAGCGGCGTACCCTCCGCGGGGCCACGACCACCGCCGAGGCGTTCTACCAACCCTGGCTCAGTGGGGAGCAAGATTTCGGCCACCAGGCCCACCTGGTAGGGCGCGAGGGAGAGCTCGCCGAGCTCGAGCGCTTCGTGAACTCCGAGCAACGGGTGCTAGTTCTCCGGGCTTCTTGGGGACAGGGCAAGAGCCGGGTGCTCCTGGAGCTGGGGAGGCGGATCGGGAGACGCGCCCGGTTCGTCAAGGAGGAGGTGGTTCTCTCCCGCGAGGTCCTGAACATCTCCGCAGTGGACCCCTGCGTCATCGTCCTGGAGGACGCCCAGCGACGCGCCGCCCCGGATCGCCGCCTCCTCCTCGCCCTGGTCCGAAGGTTCGGACCCGAGGTGAAGGTGGTCGTCAGCGTGCGTCCAAGCCATGCGGACGCAGTCGCGGAGGAGACGCGGCAGCTCGGATTCTCGGCCTCCGAAGTCGCGAACCTGGCAATCGCACCCTTGGGAGACCGGCAGCACAGCGCCCTGGTGACGGGCATTCTGGGCAGGGAGGACGAGGAGGCGCACATCATCACCGAGCGGACGAAGGGCAACGTGCTCGCCGGCGTCGTGACCGCACGGCGCTTCCGTCGGGGAGCTATCACCTTGGGGCAGATCGAATCGGGCGATGACTTCCGCCACTCCGTTCTCCAGGCGTTCAGGGCCGCACTCGAGGAGAACACGCAGGGTGGAGTGGATCGGCGGTTCGGCGAGCTGCTCCGGATCGTTGCCCTCGCCGGGCCGTTCCGGACGGATGCCGACGACACGATTCGAGCGGTTGCGGAGTTCCTCGACTGGAAGCCCCACGTCGTGCGGAGCACGCTCGCGGACCTCGTGGAGGGCCATTTCCTGGTTCTCCACGGCCGCCTGGTCCGGGTACCAGTGGATGCGATCGCCGAGGAGCTCCGGCGCGAGGCCTGCGTGGACGCGAGGGGAGGATCCCTCGGCTATGCGGAGGAAGCGCTCCGCCGACTGTGGCCGGTGCTCGGCGGAAGCCTCCTGCGAAACGTAGCGGCGTTGGAGTGGGAGCTACGCCAGGAAGGCAAGCGGGCGGACTTCCTCCGGGAGTTCTGGCCCCACTTCACCGCGATCTACGACGCCGCCTTCGCCAGCCAGCGAGTCGGGCTGCTCGCCGCGCTGGAGGACGCCGCGCCGTACGCTCCGGCGGAGATCCTCGCGTTCGCGCATCATGCGCTTCCCTCTGGCCTCGGCCGCTTGGTGGATCACGAGCTGGTCCGGGCTCGCACATACGCCGATATGCTCCACGATGGGTTCTCGAAGTCGCTCCAGGGAGTGCTCTACCACGCGGAGCACGTCGCGGAGGCGTGCGATCTCCTCTGGTCCATGGCGGAGCACGACGAGCGCGACCCGAAACGGCACACCGATTCGGCCGAGCGGGTCCTGCGGGACGCCGGCAAGTACCGGCCACGCACGGACCTCGCCGTCTACACCGCCTTCCTCCAATGGACGAAGCGAAGACGGCATGGCAACCAGGTGGTCCCGGACCGGCGCCTCGCCGAGTACCTCGGGCCCCTGCTCGAGCGCGAGATGGAGCAGAACTGGTCTGACGGTGAAGCTATCCACCTGTCGGTCCGGGGCCTCTCCGCGAAGGCGCTCGCCGATCTGCGGAAGGAAACCCTGAAGGTACTTGAGAGCATCGCGCTGGGAGAGGATCTCGCGGCGGTGGCGGTGGCGCTCGAGCAGATCGGCCCGGCGCTCGCACCGCCACGCGGGGGCTTCGGACGCGTGCCGACCCCGGCGGAGATCGCGCAGTGGTACTCGGAGGACCTTGAGGCGTTCGAGACGATTCAACGGATTGGGCGGGCGCACGGGTCCCGTGCGGTCGATCTCTGCGTGCTCCGGGAGATTGGGTGGGTGGCCGAGCACTCGGAGCACGCCGCCCTGAAGGAGAGGGCACAAGCGGAGGTCGCGCGCATCCGCAATAGGCTCGAAGGGAGCCTTGAGCTCGCGCTGGCCCGGGCCTACCACCTCCACCGTGGCGTTCGGGTGGACCGGCATGAGGAACACCATCGCGAAATCACAAAGATCGCTGCTGCCCACGAGGGGCTGGACGCCCAAACCCTCCTGTCCAAAGTGCGCGGAGCGTTCGAGCCTATGCGGGCCGCTGGCCTTGACCCCGATCCCACGATCTTCTTCGCGGCCGTCGCGCGCACAGCCCTATCGGTTGGCGAAGCGCTGGTAGAGGAGGCGCTGGTCGCTCCCGAGGACGAGGTTCTGGTTCCCTCGCTCGGGGGAGTCGTCGATGGGATCGCCGATGCGGATGGAGCGAGGGCGGCCGCCCTGGCCGAGAAGGTGCTCGCATCCGGCGCCGTGCTGTGCCTTCGGTCGATCGCGAACACCTACCGGTCCCCGCACTTCGTTCAGGGGATCGGTGCCGATCGCGCGTTGACCCATCTCGAGCGCCTCCTTTCCATGCGGGATCGGTGGGTGCGTGAGGGCGCGCTGGCGGCGATTGGGTTCCGTGACGAACTCCCCAGAGGCGAGCGGGTTAGGCTCCTCCTCGGGTACGACCTCGCAGCGTGCCCGTCTAGCGGGGAGGAGTGGGCTCAGGCCCTGCATACGCTCGTCGCCGATTGCTCGGACCAGGAACTGGAGGTGGTTGCGCGAAAGCTGGGTGATGCTGCGGAGCTCGAGTACTGGGCCTGCGATGTCATCGAGACCCTCGCGCGGCGTGTCCCCGCGGGTCTCGTTGACACACTCGTTGCCAGGGTCCCGCGGGCAGCCGAGGACGAGTTCGAGGCAGTGCTGGATCCGGCCCAGAAGGATCCCCTCGCATCCCTGCCAGAGTCCGCACGGGAGCGCGGCATGACGGCGCTGGGCGCCTGCCTCGGAAGTGAGGATTTCAAGGTCGCGCACGCCGCGAGCAGCCTGTTCCACAAGCTCTCGACGGGGGATCGCACGGTGATGCGGCGCGTCCATCTCGCGTGGCTTAGATCAGGGAGGCGAGATCTCATCCTCCAAGTTGCGGAAAGCCTGCGCTACAAGGAATCCGAGTTCCTGATTGAGGAGGAGGAGATTGTGGTCGCTCTTCTCAGGGCCGCCGAGCTCCAAGGCATGGAGTTCCTCCGAGACATCGAATCGGAACTCCACGCGGTCGCGTCCCGCGGCACCCGATCGGGAGTCCCGGGACAGCCCTTCGAGCGGGACGTGTTGCTTCGGGAACGGGCGGGTGGTATCTCCTCCAGGCACGAGCCTGGAGGACTGGTTGCCCGATTCTACGCAGCCGTGGCCCGCCACGCCCAGGACACGATCGATTCGTTCCAACGGATCAATGAAGAGCGGTTCGGTTAGCTGCGGTGGATTGCGAGGGCACAGGTTCCATGGCTGAGGTCAGGAGCCTCAACGTCAACCCTTTGCTCTGTCTCCTAGGAGCGACCATCGGTGCGCCCTCGATGGTATCCTCATAGCCAATGCGCCTGACATTGGCAGAACTTCGCCAGGATCCCCTATACCAGTTCGGTTCATTCGGAGAGACGCCGGTCGTGATCTACGACGATGACCGGTGGCTGCTCCCCGTCCTAGCCTCGGCACAGAGTGACGGTCTACTTCCGCAGCCTGCTCTGCTCGTTGCGTTCGACCTGCACCACGATGCCTTGCCGCCACGGAATGGCCTGGGCGATATTCCTTCAATCCGTGCCGGAGGCTATCCCAAGGAGGCCCTCTTCGATCTAGTGCGAAACCACCTCTCGGCCCTTGACGACGACTGGATCAAGGCTGGCATGGAGCTCGGCCTAATCTCCGACGCCGTCGCGTACGGCGTCCACGAGGGACAGCCGAATGTCGCTACGACCCACCGGGATCATCTCGGCCATGAGCACCGCCTGTTCATTCAGGTTGGATTACCGGGGAGTGAATTGGAGTACCAGGGCCATCTCTCAGATCTTGCCCGGAGCGAAGGGCTAAGCGGCTATTGGGATGTTCTCGGATGGGAGCACAGTGGTAGGGGAGGTCGGTTCGGGTTCCGTCGGGGACTCCCCAAAATCATCGTGAACATCGATCTGGATTGCTTCGCCATGTACTGGCGAGGCTACCACCTCCCGTGGCCAGACGAGGTCTTCGAGAAGGAATTCCACAAGGTCTCGGATTACTTCTCCACGGATGGGCTTGCGGGTGTGGACGTGTTCCGGGACTTCTGCCAGCGCGCCGGTATGATCACGATCGCACGGGAGCCAAACTGCACGGGCGGTCCCGAGAAGGGAGCGACCATCTTACGGAGGGTCAACCGCTACCTGTTCGGCGGCGAGCTCAGACTACCGGAACTGGATACCGAGAACGCATAGTTTCGTTGTAGCAAAGAAGGAGCCCCCATCCATGGGGCTCGCGGGAACGCCGGTTGGGAACGAGGCCTCTACTTCTGGTTCTTCAGGCCCTCGTTGGCGCTGCGCTCGGACTCGCTCCGGGTCCAGCCGCTTCCCGATCCGGACTTCCCGCCCTTGTCGCCCATAGTCCATTCCTCCCTGGGTTCGGGTCTCCTCCGCCATCTCGCCGCCAGGCATTGGTGCCGGTGCGCCGAGCGGCTCGAGATATGTAACCATAGGCAGGAACCGTGGCGCAGCAAGGGCCCGAGCCCAGAAACTTCGGATTTCTTGGGTCGGGCCCCGGCAACCGCGCCCCTCCCTTTTCAGATCCACCGAGGCTGCTATCGTGGCTGGGTACTCATGCCGAACCCGAAGCGCGGACCCCAGCGCCCCCTCACCCCCAATGACCTCCGCGACGCGCTCGCGGTGAATTCGCGGGAGGTCCTCAACCAGGTGAATGCCGACCTGGCTTCAGTGCGGAAGGAGATTGGAAGCGTGCGGGAAGAGGTCCAAAGCCTCCGTGAGGAGATGCACGAGGGCTTCCACCAGGTGGACATCAAGCTCGACGCGGTGATGGAGCTTCTCGCTACCCGGAAGCAGCTCCACAACCTGGTGCGCGAGCTCCGTGCCCAGGGCCTGACCCTCGACGAGGCCCGCATCTTCGCCGCGTAGAAACCCCACGTTCGGCCAGCCACGGCAGGGCCGGCTTTGACGTGGTTTGACCGTCTGCTGCGCCGTGAGACGCGATCCCTGGTTCGTTCCGAATAGAGGAATCCGGTTGACATTATCCCTGGCACGACCGATCCTGCGCTGGTCGGGACGAAAGCACATACGGGAGGTTCTCCCATGTCCGTGACGCGCTGGTTCCCGGTCGCTCTCCTCTGTCTCTTCGTTTCCTTCGCGTTCTCCCCGCTTACGGACCCAGCAGACGGCCAGACGCTTTACCGCTGCACGCGCGTCATCGACGGGGACACCATCGAGCTCGAGGGGATCGGCAAGGTCCGGCTCATCGGCGTCGACACGCCGGAAACCGTGCATCCCCAGAAGCCGGTCGAGCGATTCGGGAAGGAGGCCTCGACCTTCACCCGCACGCTCGTCGAGGGGAAGCACGTCTGGCTCGAGTACGACCAGCAGCGGAAGGACCGGTACAACCGCACTCTGGCGTACGTCTTCCTCGAGGACAGCACCTTCGCCAATGCCGCGATCATCAGTCTCGGCTACGGCTTCGCGTACACGAAGTACCCGTTCCGCTACCTGGAGGAGTTCCGAAAGCTCGAACGGGAGGCCCGCACGGCGCGGCGAGGCCTGTGGGCTCCTGACGCCGGAGAGGCGTCCGGCATAAAAACCCCGTCCCCCGAGACCGGGGATGCTGCAACCGTCTACGTCACGCGGACCGGCGCGAAGTATCACCACGCGGGGTGCCGGTACCTCGCTCGCAGCATGATCCCGATGGCGCTCTCAGAGGCGGCCCTTTCCTACGGGCCGTGCAGCGTCTGCCAGCCTCCGACGCTCAGCTCCCCGCCAGCCGGATCCTCGAGCCGTTCCTACCAGCGCAGCCAACCGTCGTCCTCGGGTCGGTGTCAAGCCATCACGAAGAAGGGCACGCAGTGCAAGCGGAACGCCAGGCCCGGTGGTATCTACTGCTGGCAGCACGGAGGTTGATAATCGAGATGAAACGGCGCGAGAAATCGACTGGCGGTAGCAGATCCCCGAGGGGCACCGGCCCGGACGGCCTGCGGACTCCGCGGTGGTCACCCCCGAAGCCGGAAGGTTCGAAGCGGTGGGGGCGCTAACGCGGCGATCTGAGCCGGAAGTACTTCGAACCTTGGTGAGGCACGCACAGTGCGCGCTCCTGCTCCTCTTCCTCTCGGGTACTGCGGGGTGTGGGACGAAGGACACGGCTTCACGCTCGGCCAGCAGCGCCCCAAATCTGGCTCCATCTCTCCCGCCCTCGGGTGTCGTAAGTGGTGGGTCTGCGGAGGACGAGGATCTCGACCTCCCGTCAGTAGGCGACGGCGAAGAACTCGACGCAGCGCGGGCCTACGACGCAGATCACCTGCAATCCGAAGCGGAGGATCTTGCATGGGAGATTCGAAAACTCCGCCGAAACGCGGACCAGTACTCCGACGATGAGTTCGCGACACGCCTGCGGCGCTTGGAGACGCAGGCGGGAGATCTCTCCTCCGAGGCGGGGTCGATCGACGCCGGCGAAGCGGAGCGACATCTCGGGGACTTGGAGTGGGACCTACGGAAGACGCGCCGTGCAGTGGAGGACGATCCACGGTACTACTATCGGGAACGGGAAGACGAGATCGACTCCGATCTTCGTCGGCGCGAGTGGGAGGCCGACGACGCTGCCTCCACACTGGACGACGTCGATGACGAGTGAGTCTGATTTGCGAGGTACGATCATCGAGGCTCGCGCAGCGGAAATTGGACTCCCCGAAGCAGCCGAGTGATGGGCCTGGGTCGGAGGTAGCGGACGAGAGACGGATCTAACTCCCGAGGAACGCACGAGGCTCTACGAAGAGGAGCGGCAACGGTTGGAGGCGGCGCGGACCGACAAAGCGGTTCCAGGGAAGGCGTACCCCACGGGGAAGTATCTGCTCGGTTGCCTCGGGATGATCGGGGTTGTTGCGTTCCTCGGCTCCCTGGGATCGCTCTCGTCGCGATCCACTCCGAAGTACGACGAACAGCAGCTCGTCACCGACCTGAACACCTCCTCACAGCTATCCGCTCTGCGGGACGCGGGGATCGTCCAGCAGGTCCAGTCGTTCGGAACCGGCGTTTCGGTGGTGATCGGTCCGAGCTTCTACTCCATCTCCTTCGAGCAGAAGGCATCGCCGCTCCGCAACGTCTCCGCGATTGTTGGTGCCTCCCGCGGCGGCGATCACTTTATCCTCTACGATTGGCGGACCGACAAGAGAGTTGGCTCGTGGTCGGAGCAGTACGGGCTGAAGCTGGAGTGAGACCAGGCTGCCAGGAGACCAAGCACTCGAGGAGCAACCGCACCGCATGGATGCGCACCTCATAGCCAACGAGATAGCGAGCGATGCCCTGAAGCGGCTGAACCGGATTCGGGCGGGGAAGCGGAAGTGGGATCTCCCGCGCCTTCAGTACCGCTACGCGGTCCAGTGCGCGGTGTTCTCAGCGTTCTCAGCCGAGGCCACGCTCAAGAAGTTCATCGCGTGCCGGATCTGGCTCCAGAGCCGTCGGCCCGAACGCGACGCGTTGAGGGCCGTGTGGCCGGACCGGCCGACCGTACACCAGATGCTCAAATTCGTCTCCTCCACCTCTCGCACCGATCCAGCGCTCCTCGGAGAGGTCGGTGAGCTGTTCAAGCATCGGAACGCACTGGCGCACGCTACCGCGACCATGACGGCGGATGAGGAGGACGACCCCACGCACGGGCGCGTGGAGTGGCGCGGGCTAACCACCCGCTTACTCACCGAGGAGGATATCGAGAAGGCAGCGTGGTGTGTAGGTGTCGCCGATCGGCTCAGGGCAAGTCTCCGCATTGACGGTGACCCTGATTGGAAGTCATTCCAACCATAGCAGACAGTCGGCTCCGACAATCGCGCCCCTTCGGGGGCGAGCTGCCTGGGCTGAGGCGCTCGCCAATTGGCAAAGCGAGCTTGATTGCACCGATTTGAAGGGACGCTTTACAGGAGACCGCCGCGCTGCTATTCCAAGGAGGCGGAGTATCGTCACCTGTCGAGGGTCTGGGCATCCACTGCGGGCAGTAAAACCCAACCCTGAAGGAGAAGCCTATCATGCCAAAGAAAAACGTATTCGTAGGGCCCGCCGGCCCCAGAAAGTGGACGGTGAAGGAGTCTGGATCCAAGGACCCGGTCTCGAATCATCGAACGCAGGCGGCGGCGATCGGGAAGGCCGAACAGCTCGCTCGGAAGAACGAGGGCGAGCTGACCATCCGTGGCCGCGGCGGGAAGATTCGGTCCAAGGACAGCTACGGTCCCGATCCTAACCCGCCGAAGGATCGGGAACACTGAAGTGGCTGTCACAGAGGAACAACTCGAACGCTGGGCCCGCGGCCCTTCCCAGACAGAAACAGAGCGGTGTGACACCACCGTTCGCAGAATCACTGAAGCCCTGCGGCCTCACTTTGGGAGCCGAGTCAGCATCTTTCCGCAAGGTTCGTATCGCAATAGGACGAATGTCCGTCAGGACAGCGACGTGGATGTTGTGGTCCGCGATGACCACACCTACTTTCCGGACCTCGGCCAAATGAACGCGGATGCGCGGTTTCGCTACGACCAAAACCAGGGCGTACCCGACCATACGTTCGGTGAGTTCAAGTCCAAGGTTCATCAAGTCCTGCGCGCAACATTCGGATCAAGGGTTGAGCGAAAGAATAAATGCATCTTCGTCCCTGAGACCGCTACGGGCGTTAACGGTGATGTCGTTCCGTGCTTCGTGCACAAGCGATTCGGGCCAACGGGCAATGTTATCGCCGAAGGCATCGAGTTTGAGGCTGACGATGGCCGCCGTTTCAATAGCTTCCCTGAGCAGCACTACCAGAACGGAACGTCCAAGAACGACGCGACTCGACGCATGTACAAGCGACTCGTCCGCATATTGAAGAATGTCCGTGGGGAACTCGTCGAGCGCGGTACCTTGCCAACGGATGCGATGCCTTCATTCTTTACCGAGTGTCTCGTCTACAACGGAGCGCCCGACACCGTGTTTCTCGCAGAGACATATTTCCGTGCCTCGAAGCAAGTCATTGATGCCCTTTGGAATGCGACCGGAAGTGAGGCAAGCCACAAGCTAACCGAAGTGAATCGGCTCAAGTGGCTGTTCATCGACGGCCGAACCCCCGAACAGGCGCGAGCGTTTCTGCAGGCGGCCTATACCTTCATCGGACATTGAATGGGAATTGACCTTAATAAGCTGGCTCACGTCGTCCTTTTCCTGGTCGTGCTGCCTGCATGTGCCATTCTCCTGGCTTGGGCACTCAATGCCTCGGTGCAGTCGGTGGTTCCCGCTCACTGGCTCTTCCTATACGACACAATTGGGGTGTTAGGCGCCTACGGAGTTCTCTACAAGGCCTTCGATGAACGCCTCTGGCGGTGGCAGGGCTTTCGAAGGTTGAGCGTTGTCGACGTCCCGGACCTGAACGGACGCTGGATTGGCGGCGTAAAGTCATCCCATGATGGAGACGGTGCGGAGGTCAAGGCGGCGCTGGAGATTCGCCAAAGCTTCACAAAAATCAGCGTGGCGATGTACTTCCCGAAGTCGCGCTCATCGAGCATCGTCGCGGGCTTCTCGCGTGAACTCGACGGGCCCACTGCCCTCCATTATGAGTACCAGAACACCCCTGTCGCCGACGCAACAGATACGATGCACATACATCAGGGAACCGCCTCTCTTAGGTTCATCAAGGCCTCGCGGCACCTCGATGGGTCGTACTACAACTGGGGGCGAGACGACAGAGGCCACGTGGGGACTATGACATTTAGGTGGGAATGTAAGGAGTTGCTGGAACAGCTCGGGTAAGCCGCCGCTCCCCTCTCGCCACCTTATTTCATTCGCCACATCGTGGGTCGATCAAGCTTAGACATGAAAAATGGATGCAGCGGCAATCGCAATCGGTGAGAATTCGGACATGGATGAGCGGGTGACTCACCTTCCCAAAGAACCAGGACCGTTTCGAGAGTTTCTGGGTCGATTCTCCACGTCTATGGAGCAGCGCATCGTTGGACCGGTGAAGTACCAGGAAACGGATCACCTCGGGTTCATGGTGCTCTTCTTTCTCAGCAAACAGCAGACGCATGCACGCTCGATCCTCACCCTGGAGGGGAGCAGGGATGCGCTCCTGATCGCACGCAGCATGATCGAGGGCTTGTTCCTGCTCCTCTGGGCGGAGCGCTCGCCAGCAGACCGAGCGCTCCAGTGGCGGGGCATGTCGCTGGTGCACGATTGGCGACAGCTTCGGGCAGCACGGGAGGCCGGCCGATCGTTCGATGCTGCCAAGTGGAGCGAAACGGTGGAGCGACTCCAGGAACACGAGTCGCTCCTCCTGACGTCGAAGGCGATGGCAGCTCGCGCCCGTGGCGAGCCGCTGCCTGCAGATCCCTACCATCGACGCTGGCCCCCGCTTCCCTTCAAGGAAGTCGCGAAGGAGGTCGGAAGTCTGGTGCTGTACGACGGCCTCTACGGGCACCTCGCGGCCTACCACCACTGGGAAGTCGCCGGCCTTACCGGGTCTCTCAAACGGGGAGAGAACACCGTGCAGTATTCCGGAGCGAACCCGGTTGATGAGACTACATCGCTCATCTGTGCGATCTCCTGTTTGAGCCAGACGGCTCAGATTGCGAACGACCACCACGGAATCGTGCTGAAGGGCGAGCTAGAGGCCTTCCGAGCAGAGGCGCTGGAGATCTACCAGAAGCACGCGACTCGTCAGTGAATTCCGATCTACATCCGTCCGCGTCGGGCAGCTACCAGCAGCTCGATGGTCCTCCAACCGATGAGCGAGATCCCTAGGAGCATCCACGCGCAATAGACCGCGAATCGGGTCATCTGAAGCTGCGCCATGGCCGGATCCGGCTTGAAGTACTTCTCGAATAGGAACTGGCCGAACTGGAGTTGCGCTGGCCACCAGAGCGACACCAAGCTCACCAGGAGACCCAAACTGGTAAGGGCGTCGGACTGGACCTGGGAGGAGGGAACAACTTGGCCCGGCGCGTAGGTGAGAAAGTAGCGGTTCACCAGGATACCCGCGACGAAGAAGAGTGCCATGGCGACTTCACCGCTCAGCTTAGGGATGCTGCTGCCCGCTGCTTGGGAGAAGGTCAGTGCTGCCACGAGGAGGCCCAGGAGCCATGTAAGCCGAGTGGCATCTACGTCCCGGACGGCCCACTGGAGCGCGAATGCCAGACCCATAAGCACGGGTGCGGAGACGCAGAGCGGAAGCCACCACGGAACGTGGAAAATGTAGAACACGTTCAACGTAGTGGTGCCGCGTGCGCCCGCTTGGAAATCCGCCCAGAAAAACGTCATCGCATGCATCCACTGTCCGAGGAGTAGTCCGCAAGAAAGCCAGACCACGAGTCGGGTCTGCAAATCCCTTGCGACCTGAAACACCGCGCCCAGGCAGAACGGGAGAAGTACCGCAACGAGTAGAACGCCGAGCGTGGGTTTCATGCGTGATCGCCCTCCTGCCGGAGTTTGGTTGGATCGCGGATGCCGTCACATAGTGTCCCCTTGGCTGCACCCCCGCAGGAGCCTGGACTCCACCCCCGAGCGCCGGCAAGCAGGAAGTGGGAGAAAGTCGAGGTCGGGTCCAGTCTCTGGACCTCTCTAGCGTCGCTACGCTCCGTTCACGATCACCGATCCCGGTGATCACGATGCCCGGAATCCGTGTTCAAATTCCCCCGGGAATCAGCGTTCAGATCGGACCGGAGCAGGCAGATATTTGAGGACTGACGCCGCGAGCGCTCTGGGGGATCGCTGGGTGCGCGGCAGGTGCACAGGTTGAAGCTCCTCCTCACCTCGGATCAGCGTGCCAAGGCCCAGACCTGCACGCTGCGGTCGCCATTCAATGCAACCGAGTCGGCGTTGGCCGTCGTTGCGGCCGGTCCTCTTGTCAGCACCAGCACAGGGGGCCTAGGAACAATGCTCCAGACAGCGCCGTCGATGAGGTGATGGACATACTCTGCTCTAGCGCGCGACAGGCCGTCGTTGTCTCCCATCCGGCGCGTGGCCCCTGGACTCAGGCTTCGCCTGTCGGCCGAACCCACGAGTAGCACCGCGTCCAGGGTGTTGGTGGTCGCCAAATGCCGGAGTCTCTCCAACACCCCTGTGAGCGACGTGTCCGCGCCCGGCTCAAGCTGCTGGTGCCGGCCGAGTACGAACGGAGCAACGTCGCCCAACTGGTACAGTGCTGCACGCGCTGATCCACCCGGGGGGCCGACACACGGGCCAAGAACGAGCAGCGCAGCCCAAAGGCCCGCGAAGATGAGCCCGGCACAGGTGCACAGTACACGGAACCACGCCCTCGACCGTGACTGGCCAATCAGCGTACCCATTCGCGGGAAGGCGCTCATGACTTTATTGATAACCCTGCCCCGAAAGTTGGCCTGCGAGGCGAACTGCCACACCCAGAGAGCATCGAACAAGACTCCCGATCCACACAGCGCCCACCACAGTAGTAGCCCTGGGCTCCGCGGGGCGTTTATTAGGAAGGCGGCACAGGCAAAGAGCGCAGCGTTGCCTGCCACAAGAATCGGAACGAGGGTGGTGAACCGATTATCCTCGTGCACCGCCAGTCGCCACAGCCGGTCTTTGTGCCCCCATTCTTCCCACTCCGGCGTACCATTGTGATGCGCCGAGTCCGCCAGCGGCTCGCCGCAGTGGATACATGTCGGTGCGCGCGAACCAACCGGACCACATCCACATTCGGGGCAATGTCCCGCAGTCATGACTAGGACCTCTTTCGTGGCTTGGAATGCCCCCCGATTCGCTAGACGCCTGAGGAGCTAGATTGAAGCTCGGTCCGGTACTCGGCCGGGCTCCGCATGCCGAGCGCCGAATGGGGCGCCCGGGTGTTGTAATCAGCCATCCACTCCCCGAGCTGCAGGAGCACCGACTCGGCATCCCGCGGATCCGAACCGGCGATGTAATCGCGCTTCAAGGTCTTCACGAACGCCTCGGCCATTCCGTTGCTCTGCGGGCTATAGGCCGGGGTTGTGATCGGCATGAAGCCCAGCTCGTGCGCATAGAATACGCTCGCCATCGCTGTGTATTGAGGACCGTTATCGCTGAGCCATTGCACCGGATGCGGTGTTTTGAGCGCGGCCTCCCTGAATCGCTTCCTAAAGAGCACGCTCCATCAATGTTCGGATGCCTGCCCCTGCGAGAGAACGCGGCGCACCCGAGAAGGCCAGCACCTCGCGATCGTGGCAGTCGATTACGAAGCCCACGGACACCACCTCGCCGCTCCAACACGGAATCTGGAATATGTCCGAGCAGAATTGCTGATTCGCCGCTGGTTCGACTCCAGGCCGTCGATCATCAGAGATGCTGCGAGATCGCTGCGAGCCAACCGCGGATCTCCGCTTTGGCGGCCTCATCAAGCATGCTGGAAGTCATGTGTTCGGCGGCGTCGTTGTTCAGCCTGCGCTTTGCGTTGCGGTGTTTGCGTTTGATCGTTGCCTCGTCGAGTGAATCCCAAGGAGCACCGTCGGGAGCCGCCTGGTGGACTGCCTGAGCAACAATGTCCGGAACGTCGCAGTCCGGGGGAAGAGTAACCGCGATGTTCAAGGCGGCTTGGATCGCCTCGGGATGCAGGTAGTTCTCCATCTCCGGGCGCTGCGTGAGAAACGCTTGCGAGCCATCACCTCGGGAATTGACCTGGTCGCATACGCCCTGGTACTTGGGCGGGACACCCGAACCCTTGTCGTAGATGTGGACCTCAGGAATCCCCGTATGCCGCAAGTATCGTTCGTCCACCCAGTCGCGAAGGGTATCCCCGCCCAGGGGGATCGGTGCGATACGACGATCACTTGCGATGTCGGGTAGCACAGCGTCATCGGTACGCATGGCGCGGACAAGGTGCTTCAAGCACTTCACATCGTGCGGCCCCTCCACGCACACAAAGACACTGACGCGGGCATCGGGAAGGACGCCAAGATCATCGGCGACGTGCTGGAGCATGATGTTGCCGCCGTGTTCAACCGTGGTGCTCCGGTCGGCTCCACGAGTAATGTGACGGACGCTTGCCGTCGGAAGAAGGCCAGCCAAGGCGGGAACATGCGTCGTCAGAATCACCTGGCAACCCTGAGCGGTCGCGAGTTCCTTCAAGGCGTCAATGAGCATGCGCTGGTTATCGGGATGCTGTGACGCCTCCGGCTCCTCGATTGCGTACACGATGTTCTTGCTACCACCGATGTTGCGCTGTCGCTCAGCCTCCGCCTGGAAAAAGCTCAAGAGGACGAGGCGGCGAAATCCACTACCCCGCTTGTTTAGAGGAATCGCATCATCGCCTGCAAGTGAGAGCTTGAAGATCGAGTCCCATTTCGGCTCAGTTCGGAATTGTGGAGCTAGTGTGTTGGCAAGCGCCGGGTCCATCTCCCGCAACTTGTCCAGAGTCCGATTAGCGACGTCTATTGCCTTTTGCTCAATGACCCTCTTTACCGCCTCCAGTTGAGCCTGCACCTCTGCGAGGGCCTGTCTTACGGCAAGACCCATCGGGTCCTGAACCTCGGCATCGTTGTCGGTGCTGGGACGATCTGCCTTGAAGAGAGCAAAGACCGGCAATTCTTCGGAGAGTTGATCCCAGATTGTCTTCGCGTCCTCCTTGTTCAGCGGGAGCTCTGTCCGGGCCACCTGGAGGTCGCCGGCACTTCCCCAGATAGCCTGACGGAGCTGCACGTTGCTTCGAAGGTCAACGTCAGCCGTGTCGACCTCGCGCTCTGTCGCACGCTTCTTGAGGTCGGCATTCTTGAGTAGGAGGAGGTCGTCAACGCCTGCTGCTGACGGATATTGAGCAATCCCGATCACTCCAAGATCTTTGAGCTTGTCGCCCTGGCGCTCGTAGACATGATGGATCTCAAGATCGCCATCCTCGTTGAGCAAGTGCTCTGCACCGAGGGTTGTCCGGGAGGTGGCATCGATCACGATATCTGGCGGCAGGTCAGTGAATACGCAGCCGATTCGAAACTGTGCGCTCTCAGCATGGACGCAGAGGTCTGACGCCTCGGGTTTGAGGCCTTCTCCACCAAGGAAGATTCCTATAGCTTCAAGAATCGAAGACTTGCCAATGTCGTTCTTGCCGATGAGCGCAGTCAGGGTGCTGATCGGAACGACAACCTCGCCCTTGTACGCACGGAAATCTCGTAACTTCACGGCCTTGAGTTGCATACCCTTATCCTAAGCAAGCGTGGGAAACTGGTCAATCCTCGAGGATCAACGCCAACGTGCGCGGCGGGTGGCGAAGCCCAGCTTCCGCAAATTCGCACGATATGCGACTTCGACCGAGGCCGCCGCTGCAACGGAGACCTCCTCGGATCTGGGCCTTGAACCGCCACGCTCACCGCTTACGGCCATCCCAACCAAGACGGCACATGCTAGCATGAAGGCGTATGCGATCCTACGGCGGTCTAACAGACCATGACTTCGAACTCCTCGTTGCGGACCTCTTCTCCACCGAGGAGGGGGTGCGTTATGAAGTTTTTGCTCGAGGGCCGGACCTGGGCGTGGACTTGCGCCGGAGGGATCGCACTGGGCTCCTGCACATTGTCCAGTGCAAGCACTACCTAAAGAGCGCACTGCCCCAGTTGCGCTCCGCCGCCAAGGCCGAGGCAAAGAAGCTCGCAGGGCTGAAGCCCGCGCCAGGGTCTTATCGGTTCGTAACGTCACGCTCGCTGACGGCGGCGAATAAGCGCGGCCTCATGAAGGACCTGGCGCCGTTCATTGGAGCGGAGGAAGACATCTGGGGGGAGGACGACCTCGAGCTTCTTCTCGCGAGGCATCCCGAGGTTGAGCGCCGCCACATCAAGCTGTGGCTGCCATCGAGCGCCCAGCTCCAAGCCTTCGTCCACTCCGCGATCCACTCCAGAAGCCGGGCGCTTGTGGAGGAAGTCAACGAGGACCTTCCTCTGTGGGTGCCTAGCGATGCGTTCCACGAAGCGAGATCGATGCTGCGTGAACAACGGGTGTGCGTGATCGCCGGAGTTCCAGGGATTGGCAAGACAACCCTTGCTCGAATGCTCGTGGCCGACGCGATGAGTGACGGGTACGAGCCGATGCACGTGTCGGGTGACGTAGATGACGCGTGGAAGATGTTCTCTCCGAAGAGTAAGCAGATCTTCTACTACGACGACTTCCTCGGACGCACCGCGCTCAGCGCGCAACTAGGGAAGAACGAAGAGGATCGGCTACTGCAATTCATCAGAAAGATCTCGAACAGCAAGACTGCGATGTTCGTGCTGACCACTCGCGAGTACATTCTCCAACAGGCCAAGCAACTGTACGAGCATCTTGGACGAGAACATTCGCAAGAGCATCGGTTCTTGCTCGAGCTCAAGCATTACTCGCGCCTCCACCGGGCCCGGATCTTTTACAACCACGCCTTCATCTCCGAGCAGTTGAGCAAGGCGGCGCGGGTCGGGCTCCTGGAACGCAAGGGGTACGCGGCGATCATCGATCACCCAATGTACAACCCTCGTCAGATTGAGTGGATCACCGGCATGTCGGGGCATCAGTTGAGCGCACGCGACAATCAGGACTACGTGGCCTTCGCCGTGTCGGCTCTCAACAATCCCGAGTTACTGTGGAGACACGCATTTGAGAGTCACTTGAATGACGCTCAACGCGCCTTGCTCATGACCCTCGTCACCATGCCTGATCGAGCGGAGGTTGAGGATCTCAAGTGTGCTTTCGGCGCGCATTGCAAGGCCAGCGGAATTGCGGCGCCGGGCAAGACGTTCGACCGCGCGTTGCAGGTCCTCGACAACAGCTTTGTCGAGACAGCTCACGACGAGGGGCACATCTTTATCACCGCCTCCAATCCTGGCATCGAGGACTTCCTCGTCGGCTACCTGCGCGCAAGTGAGGACGGGAGCGTGAGGGTGCTGCAAGGGGCGGTGTTCTTCGAGCAAGTGCAAAAGCTGGCGCGAGTTATGAAGATACGTCTCGCTACTTCGGCAAATGTGGCGGGAGTCTTCCTGGACGCCGCCGAGAGGTGCTTCCCCGCTGCGTCGTGCTCATGGTGGGAGGTGTACTTTGGACGAGATGCTGTGAAGCCGACGACGACACGCAGAAGACAAGTACTGGAGGAGCGCGCTGAACTTGCGAGTGCGGTCGTTCGCTGGGCGGGACCGTTCAGTCAGGGCCTGCTCATGGATCGGGCAGAAGCGCTCTCGATACTCGGACGTGATGCAGTAGTGAGGCAGTGGCAGCGCGGGGATGGGGACAAGCACGCAGCGCTACGCTTCCTGAGGCAGATGCGTGACGAGGGTGGTGTCCCATCGGGCGTGCTCGTGGCCGCGAAAGCGCTCTTCACGCACGATCTATCTTACCCATACGCGTTCTCACTTCTGGCGGACTTTCGTAGCGACTGGGGCAGTGCATTTGATGCAGCCGAGTGGTTTCTGTTGGGAGCGGCATTTGAGGAGGTCACTGGAAAGTTGTTGAGTGATCCCTACGACCTCGGGTCGGTCGACGATGTAGATGAGATCGAGCGTTACGCTAAGCAGATGGACGCGACTGTGGATTCTGAACTGCTTGGAGAAGCGAGAAGCATCGTCGAGGAGCGCGTCGCGGAAGCCACTCAACGGGCCTTCGAGCAGTCTGGAGACAGCGGTAGCATCGGAAGAGAGAAACTGAACGAGGAAAACACCAATAGCGAGATCGACGCGCTGTTTGCGCGTCTCGCGGATCAGTAGCGACGCCCTGGATGGGACGCTGGACCTCTTCCCTACACGCAAAGAGGTCAGTGCAGCATTCCACCGGCTGTCCCGATCCCTGAAGACCCAGGGCATCGAGATCGAGCCGGACACCCTCCTCCCGAAGTAGGGAAGCATGGCGCCAACGGAGGGGAACCGCGATCTCGCCGCGCTCGAGGACACCCTCCGAGCCGAGATTCGCGCTGCGGCCAAGGAGGTCCAGATGAACGCCTGGCGCGACGGGGCCCGTCGTTCCCAGCTCATCGCGGATGAGTTCCGATCCCTACGCCAGCAGATCTCGGATTTGAAGCAGGCAGTGCTGGATGCGCCACGCCCGAGCCCGACGAAGCGTCGTCGACCGCGCACGGCGTAGTACGGCTCCGTCGCATGCCGAGGGACACGCCGCAGCGGAGCCCTAGCCGGGGGACGCTCGGTCCCCACCGGAATTCCATCCGCCGCTATCGGCTCCAGGCCAACCAAACCCAAGCTGCACTCGCCGCCCATCTCGGGCTCCGCTGGCAGACCATCTCGGACTGGGAGCGCGGGTGGCAGCTCCCAACGCTTCGCGATCTCCTTCATCTGGCAAGGGCGCTGAACACCCTCGGGGAGTCGCTGTACTGGGAGTACTACGCCCCGAGCGCCCCGCGTCCTAAGGACCCATCCGACCTCGACTTTTCGGAGAAGGAAGGATCCCGGGGTGCCGATAACCTCAGGCGGGATGCCCTCGCGATCCTGTGGCGTCGCTACGGGCGAACAACCAAGCGCCAGCGCGCAATCGAACGCGCCCGGTTCTACGCTGCGGTCGCCCGGGAGATCTTCGACCGTCGCACGGAGGCGGGGCTGACGCACGCGGAGCTCGGGAAGCGGATCGGCATGCCCGGCGTGGCAATCGCGCGCCTCGAGGACGACGACTACCCCCATGGGGGATCGCTGAGCCTCCTACTTCGAATCGGGGCTGCGCTCGATCGGCGACTGGACGTGGGGCTGGTTCCGCGGCAACCGCGCGCGGTAAGACGTCGTGGCACAAGAAAAGCTGCGGTAGGGAGGCTTTCCCGCGCCCTCGCACAATGGTAGAGAGGTTGCATGCCAACCAGAGGTTCGAAATCTCGGCGACTGACAATCTACCTCCTCAAGGAGGGGCGTGAAGTCGTTGACCAGATCCTGACGGAGCACACTCGGCTAATCCATCGGGAGGTGCGCGGAATCGGGAACCTCTACGTCCGCCCTTCACGGGCACACCCGCCCGCGTGGGCGGACCTCTTTGCCGGGTCGGTGGACTTCTCGACGCTGAGCGTCGACCAGGCGAACTCCGCTGCGATCCTCCTCGTCGGCGCGGGAGGTCGGATGTTCGCGCTGACGTTCGGTCATGGTAAGGGGTTCCTCGAACCAGGATCCTGGGAGGAACGGTTCGGACTCCTGGCGACGCTGAACTCGTTGGATCCGAAGCGGCTCCGCAGCATTGAAAAACGGAGTTTCGATGCCATCGCGCGGCACAGCCGCGAACAGGCAGCGCGCGACGTATCGGCCGACGAGTTCGGGTTGAACGTGGAGCAGGACATGCTCCGCGCGGCAACGGGGAAGCCAACCGACGCAACGCTCGGAACGCGTTTGACCGGGATGGACGCTTTGAGCATTACGGTGAAGGTGGAGCTTCGGGACATCCCCGCTATGCTCGAGCGGTACCTCACCCAGTCGCGATCCGAGGAGTACAAGCAGCACTACCCGTGGGTGGATCACATTCGAGAGGTCGAGGACCCTGAACTGAAGGAGGAGCTGGACACGGCGCTCGTCGAGAGCATCCAGGCGGGTGATGACCGGGTGTGGATGGCCGTCCCGGAGATGATCGACTGGACGGACGTGGCTGGCTTTCGCTACACGCCGTCGCAGCGCAACCCGCTTCGCGACGATATCCACGTGGTGGACTTCCTCGCATCCCTCCGCGGCCCTGAGCGACTGACGGCCCAGGGGCTCAAGCAACGAAAGGTCTACTGCTTCTCAGAGTCCGCGGAGATGATTACGCACCAGTGGCCGGTGTATCGGTGCCTGTACTTCGAAGCTGAACGCGACGGCACCACCTACCTCCTAACGGACGGGAAGTGGTACGCCATCAATCGCGATTTCGTTGCGCAGATCAACGCAGAGGTCATGAGTGTTACCGCCTCCTCCGCAAACCTCCCCGACTACGACGATGCATCGGAGAAGGAGTACAACGAGCGGGTTGCGGGAGCCGACACGGCGCGGTTTGTCCTCCTGGACGGGAAGCCGATCCGGCACGGGGGTGGCCAGAGCAGCATTGAATTCTGCGACCTCCTCACGTTGGGCAGGGACATCATCCACGTCAAGCGGTATGGGGGATCGAGCGTGCTGAGCCATCTGTTCGCACAGGGCCTCGTTTCAGGCGAGGCGTTTCATACGGACTCCGGGTTCCGAGCAAAGCTCAACGAGGTGCTGCCGGCAACCCACCGCCTCGCTGACCCCGCTCAGCAACCCAGGGCGTCGGACTACAAAGTGGTGTTCGGAGTCGTTAGTCGGGATGAACGCCCGCTGCGGCTCCCGTTCTTCAGTAAGGTCAACCTCCGCTTCGCGGCCCGACGCCTCCAGGGATTCGGGTATGGCGTTGACAGGATCAAGAACGTTTCTGCAGCAGCGCGAGCGGACGAGGATCGTCGCGAGGAATGATCTATGTGCGTCTCCGCTCCCCTCCCTCCACCTTGTTTCATCCACTACTTCGTGGCACAGTGTTGCGGTCGTGAAGCTTCGGCAACTCGGGAAGCTGAAAGTTAGCCCAGTTGTCGATGACCCAGGTTCGCACGTCCTCAAGACAGGCCCACCCGGCGTGATTGTTCCTTGCTTCCGCGATGAACGAGAACGGTTCCTTGGCTACGTTGAGGCATTTTCTGCCGTCGACCTTCCAGTTCGAACTCACCGCCTGAACAATTTGCTTGCGGCGAACCGCGTCTGAGATTTCGAAGACGGCGCGGGCGTTCGCCGCAAACTCCAAAACCCTCTGAACGCGCTCCAGGAGCTCGTCCGGGCGCGCTTCCGGCCGCTCGAGCTGGAGCTGCAACCGCACCTTTCGATCGGCGATCTCCACCCTCCGCTTCTCGAAGGACTCCTCGTCCACCTGGCCGCGGAGCCGGAGGGTCAGAAGCATCTCGCCTTCCTGTGCGGCGTCCCGGAGGGTACCTTGGAGCGATTCTCGGGCTGCCCGGCGCCGCTCCGCATCCGCTTCGTACGACCCGCGCGCGTTCTCGAGAATCCACTGGACGGCATCCTTCGGAATCGCGATCCGGGCGAGGTTCTCGGCTGCGGCCCGCTCGAACAGCCCCTCCGGGAGTAATGGGACCGCGCAGGCGGCCTTTCCGAGTCGCGCCCGGCAGCGGTAGTAGACGAAGCGCTTCCCGGAGCGCTTGATGTGCTCCTCCGGCGTAAGCACATCCCCGCACCGTGCGCAGTGGAGGAGCCCTGCGTACGGAAATTCGTGGCGGGATGGGCGCGTGCGTCCCGGCCGTCCCAGGATCGCCTGAGCCTGCTCAAACTGCTCCGGCGTCACCATGGCCGGAAACGCCCCGCGGTGGGTCTCGCCGGTCCGGAGTCGGATGACGCCCATGTAGAAGGGGTTGGCGAAGACGTAATAGAGGTGCTGGATCTGCATCGGAACCCCGCCGCGGCGTCCGATCTTCCGCGTCCGAAGCCCCCACTCCTCGTTCGCGAGCTTCAGGATCTGGCTCGGGCGGTGGGTTCCCGCAAGCAGGTAATCCCACAGGCGACGGACGAGCGGGAACTTTTCGGGGTCCTTCACGACGGTCTTCGCCGCATGGTCCTCCAGGTACCCGATCGGCGGCCGGAAGTTGGGCCACCCCCGCTCGCGACGTGCCTTATTCCCGCGCCGGACGTTTGCGCGGAGATCGTCGATGTACTTCGTGGCCATGCCGAACTCGAAGTTGCCGAGGAAGCGGTCGTTGCCATCCTCGGTGTAGTCGCGCTCGGGGGTTACGATCCGGAGTTTCCGATCAGCGAGTGCCTGGAGCACCCGGCCGTGGTCCAGGTGGTTCCTCGCTAGGCGGTCCAGCTTCCAGCAGAGGATTGTCCCCACTTCGCCGCGTCGCACCCGCTGCATGAGTTGCCCGAAGATCGGTCGACCTGGCGCCTTGGCCGACTTCGACTCGGTAAGAACCTCGACGCCCGGGACGCCGCGGCGAAGCGCCACGGCCTTGAGCTCCGATATCTGCGAATCGATCGACAAGACCTGGCGATCCTCGGATTCCGAGGATTTTCGGGCGTAGAGGACGGTGGTTGGGGGCATGGGGAAGCAGGGACAGGAAGCCGGAAGTGAGCGGAAGCGTCAAGAGGTCTAGCGCGAGGAAGTTCGAACTCGCCTAGCGGCGGACCTCCGGAGGGAGATCGGCCTCAGCGAGCATCCGTGCGAGCGCGACGAGCTCGATCGCGCGGGCCCAGGCGGCCTCCATCGTGAGTTCCACGCCGCATTCCTTGCGAATGATGTCCTGAAGGCGCAGCACTTTCCGCTCGGTCAGGCCGTAGCCGTAGGTGGGCTCGCCGGGTGAAATCGCCTCACCGTCGGCAGTCATACGACGAGGATGACAGGGCCACGCGGGGCCTCCCAGACAGTGCGAAGCAACGCGTACTTGATGAAAGTCAAGCGCTCGAGGGCACTTTTCCACACCGTGTCCACCGCTGGTTGCCTCACCCCCCACTGTTCGGTTTTCCTTCGGGTAGCTATGCTGTGCGTCGTGCCACCACAGTTCTCCTCCCGCCCTCCCAAGCGTGCTCCCAAGGTCCCGAACCGGATCCGCGCCTACCGTCTCAAGTCGAACCTCTCGCAGGGCGACGTGGCGCGTGCCGTAGGTGCCACCCGGGCTGCGGTCTCGGCATGGGAGGTGGGGAAGTCATGCCCGACGCTCCCGCTCCTTTTCAAGCTCGCGAATGCACTCAGCACCTTCATCGAGGCCCTCTACCCGAGCCTCTACGAGGCGGCGCGGAGGCCCGTGGCATGATCGATCGGCTCCTTGAGATTCTTCGAGGGAGCGCGAACCGCAGGGGGCTCGCCGTGGCTGCCAAGGCGCGGCTCGTAAACTCGCTCGGGTGCACCCCCGCCGAGCTCGCTGCCGCGGTGCAGGGGCTCGTTGATCGAAACGCGATCGAGGTGCTCTCCCCGCTCCCGTACCTGGTTGCGAGAATCCGACCATCGTGGGCTGGTAGCGGGGAAGGAATCGCGAATCCTAGCGGGAATTCGGCTCCCCCCTATAGCTATGCAGATAGCTCTATTGATAAAAAAGCTATGAAAGCTATGCGGAACAGCTATAGCGCCGAGACGGACGCCGAGGTGCTCGCGGAGATCCTCGCCACGCTCGGCGAGACCGATGCCGAACCGTTTCGTGGCCTCCTGGCCCACTACCCTCGGGCGGTGATCCACCGTGCCCTCGACCGAGTCCGGACCGCCAAGAACATCCAGAAGAGCCGCACTGCCCTCTTCCGCTACCTCCTCCCTCGCATCGCCAAGGAATCCACCACGAAGCACTAGTCACACCGATGTCCACTCCCCACGATTCCATCACCCTCACCCTCGACCGCCGCCTCCTCACGCACCCGCGGGCCTACCACCTGCGGAAGATGCGGCTGGGGCTCTGGCTCTACCTCGCTCTCCTGGCGCGGCTGAAACCCGACGCTCGGACCGTCGAGGTGGGGCCTGCGGCGGTCGGGGCGGAGATGGGGCTCGCCGAGGGCACGGTCCGCTCCTGGCTCGGGCACCTCCGGGCCGCTGGGTACCTCGACGCCGAGCGGCTGAACGGCACCATCCGCGTGACGATCCACCGGGGCTCCGTGCCCGAGGAGTCCACTTCGGAGCCGCAACGATTCTTCACCGCCACGAAGCTCGAGCGTGCCATAAACGACCGGCAGAACCGCGAGGCGTTCGAGGCCGCGATCCGCGATCACCCGGACGAGGTGATCCGCCGGGCGCTCGCCGGCGCCCTCGCGGTCCCGCCCGAGAAGGTCCGCCGCTCCCGCACCGCACTCTTCCTCTACCTCCTCAACCGATACGCCCATGAACACTAGTACCATTCTCGCCCTCGATCCTGGACTCCGCGAACTCGGCTTCGCGGTTCTCGCCGGAAGGAAGTTAGTTGCCTCCGGGGTCCGCCCGCTCTTCCTCACCCCTCCGGCCCACCGCGTCGCCGAGGGGCGGCGGCTCCTGAAGCAGTGGCTCCGCGCGTACGATCCCGACGTCGTGGTCGTGGAGCGCACCTACGCCCACCCCACCGGAACCTTCGACTCGGTCCACCGCTTCGCGACGGCACTCCAGAAGGCCGCGAGTCGCCGCGGCTTCGCCACCGCGACGTACCCGCCTCAGACGGTGCGGAAGGCTATCGCCGGGAACGGGAACGCGCCGAAGATCGATATCGCCCGAGTGCTCGCGGCCAAGTACCCGTCCCTCCGGGTGTACGTGACCCAGGACAGGAAGTGGAAGGAGCGCTACTGGCAGAACCTCTTCGATGCCCTGGCCCTGGCCGAGTACCACCGGATCGTCTCTCAACCGCCCTCCCGCAGTCGCTAATGCGACTGGATGCACGGCGCGCCCGGCTTGCCCCGGCGCCGCTGACCGGAATCTCCAGCCCGCAAGGGGCCACGACCCGGCAGAACTCGGGAGGGCACCTCTCCGCTCGTACACTTGGAACTGTGGCCGATCAGCCGGTGATTCTCGGCATCGACCCCGGTACTCGGTTCATCGGCATTGCGGTCGTCCAGGGGAAATCGCTCCTCGACTTCAGCGTCCACGAGATCCGGAATGGCACGCGTCCCTACGACCTGATCGGGCAGGCGCGGGGAGTGGTGCTGCGGTACGTGGAGCGGTTTGGGCCGCGCGTTGTGGCCATCGAGGCGCCGTACATGATTGCGACAAAGCGAGGAGCGCTCCTCTCAACCATCGCGCAGGAGCTCCACGAGCGATCGCTCGAGCTGGGGATTCAGGTGGGAGAAGTTTCGCCCGAGGTCGTGCGCGAGCGGATTACCGGGAATCCCCGCGCGACGAAGATTGATGTGGCGGAGAATCTGGTTGAGACGCGGTTCGGGGAACTGCGCCGGTTTGTGCCTAAGCGGCCAGTGAAGTCCGCGCTGGGGCTACGGCCGCGGGACAAGTACTGGCTTCACGCGTTCGATGCGCTAGCGCTGGCGATGGTAACTGAGAATACCACCGAATCGGTATCGCCTCGATGGAGAGAATCTAGCCCGGCGGCTCCTTTCGGTTGTCCGCACTGTCATAAAATGGGGATCCCTTGAAACCGCCGGCATTCCAGACAATGTCGAACACCGGGCGGAGCGATCGTGAGACATCTTCGGGGTACTGCTCCAGGAGAACATCAGGCAGGATCAGGTCCGCTCTGTCTATCGGCTGCTCGACGCCTTGCAAGGAGCTCCGTGCTTCAGTCATGACGTGGTATCCCCGGACGCCAAGCAGCGAAAGCATGATCAGAATCGGGGCGGAAACCTCACATCGCGTGAGAAGGTCAAGGTAGGCTGACGTTGCCTCAATAAGTTCTCGCTCGAAGGTTAGACCCGGGATCACTGGCCACGGGTAGGGAGTATGAACCGCCAGAATTCCGCAGTTCACCGCTTCGATGCACCCGTTACGGAACACCTGTACGTAGCTTGGTTCGTCGAACTCGGATCCCGGGTAGTAACGTACATGGCCGTCGAAATTCCTGCGCCCCGACGAAGCCATGGACCCGAGCGGCTGGAGAGGAGGGTTCGTTACCAGTTCGAGGTTGACGCTCGCTTCCGGTGTGAACGATTGAATCGGAACGACATGCAGCACGATCTTGGCGCCGTCGCGGAGCGGGATGGGCGTTTCGCCGCTCACGACCCGAGCGAGCCGGTCCATTCGAAAGGCGCGAACCTGCTCCCGTAATGACTCGCTCATCCCAACGAGGGATCGGACGTCCCCGACGTCGAGCCTAACCTTTCGGGTGGAGATGCGAGCGTAGAACCGCCAGTGACCCTTGTGATCGACGACGTGTGGACGCGTCCAGCTCTGTGGGCAGTGGACAACGACTACTGGGTGACCATTGGTGGCGGTAATCGCGTGCGTGGTGAGCCCGGGGATCCTCGGCTTGACGCAATCCGCGAGCAGGCTCTCGAGCCGGAGCCTCTCTGCGTCGGGGTCTACGCCCGGCAGGCCGCACACCTCGGTTGCGACACCCTTCCGTTCGTCGATTCCGTAGAGAATGGTGCCGCCACGGGAGTTCGCAAACGACGACACGTCGGCCAGAAATTCCCGATGCGCAGCGTCGGCGTGCCCCGGCAGGTCCCGCTTGTACTCCAGCTCTGGCCCCTCGGGAATCTGGTTCGTAACCAGTCGGTCAAGATCGGCTGCTTTCAGTTCCGATGTGCGTCCGTCTAGCATCCGCATGGCCTCGTGGGGGTGATCATGGCTCCGGTAGCCACGTAACGCCGGGAACTCCAAGTACCCCGAAGCGTTCTAGGTGTCCGGGAGTACTTCTCCTCTGATGATCTTCTGATCGAGAGCCTGTGAAGCCTCCCTGTCGCTCATCCCATCCCGGAGGCGCGTCCAGGCACGGATTGTCCGTCGCAGGAGATCCTCGAGGCCCTCAAGGTACTTCGTGGTGTCGGCCTCATGGGAGATCTTGGCAATCACCTTCTCCGGGTCATCGCCGTGAACGATCGCGCTCCTAAGGTCGTAGGCCCGCTTGATCTCCGTGAACACAGCCTGACGCTCTCCAGGTGTTCGGCCCAGCAGCGCCGCACCTCGGAGTGATACGCGGTACGATAGCTCGGTTTTCGCATGCTCGGGTTGTAGCAGGGCCTCCAGTCCAACAACGCAGTCGATGACCCGATCCTCGGCTCGGCGTCGGTCATACCCGGCTTCCAATCGTGTGTGAGCGATGCCGAGCCGCTTACCCTTGGTCGACTGCCGTTCCAGGCAAGCATTCCAGAATGTGGGGAAGTCTGCGCACCCGGTGGCGTCCAGCACATACGCTTCGCCCGCGGGCGGGTGTAGGCCCGTTCCAGAAAGTAACGTCAGGCTGCGGTTGGGAATCCACCGTAACGGCCAGTAGAACCTCCGGGGATTCCAGACTGCCCCTCGCCTGAAGAGCCGGAGTGCGCTGAGGACATCACTCAGGTCCTGGTATACCCGTGCTCGATGCGAGAGGCCCAATCGATCCTTCGCTTCGGCACCCTTTAGTACTGGCTCGTCGAACTTTTCCTCCACCGCGAACTCCTCGCAGCCGGAAGACGATGGACTCGTTCCCATCGCGCTGTTCATGCCGTGAAGAAGCAGTTCCTCACGCTCTACTCTGGAGAGTTGAACAATCCGGAGTCCGGAGGCGAGGTCGAGGGTGGGGGCCGCCATTGTGAATCCATCAAGGAGCCCGAGTCCTCGATACGGGACCGACGGGGAGGTGAAGAACCCCTCGAACTCACTGTATAGCGTGTCGAACGAGTAGTCGTTCGATCGGGGGCCGCGCTGGCGAGAAACTCTGTAGATCAGGAAGTCGCGTATGCACTGCTCAGCGGATAGATGTGAGCCTCCCCAGCCAGTGAACACCATCGTTCCGAGGTACGGTTGGATCCTGGGTTCGACCTTGATGAGCGCTTCCGCTTCGGCGTAAACCGACTCACGTCGTACAGTTCGGATCGCCATCCTGGCCACCCGGGCCCAGTCCACCTCCTCATCTGTCATCCATCCGGTGTCGCCGGAATCGGACTAGGTGATTCGAACGCAGGTGCGGGATGGCAGGCGGCGGCGACGCTGCTCGAGACCCGCAACCACCAGCGAGGTTGCGTCGAACAGTTGTTCCATCGCGCACCGAAGTTGCGGGCTGAGCGGGGTCGGCGGCCCGTCGTGGGGCGGATCTTTCGTGTCAGGCATCAGCAGGTCCCCTGCAATAGTTCATTGCCTCCCACCCCCTAGGTGGGAATTGCCCGTCATTCTAGCCTGACTCCTGCACCTCCCGCTCCGGTTGTTCTGCCCGCCCCTTTCCAACCTAAGGAGTCCGCCCATGGCATCCGAACCGTTGTTCCGCACGATGGACATCCGGGACCGCTCCGGCCGCGTGGTCGGTCAGAAGCAGGTAGCCCTGTACAAGGGCCTTCTTGCCCAGGCCCACGCCGAGGGCCTCACCCGGATCACGACCCGCCTCCGCCAGATCCCCACGGAAGAGAACGGGCGCACCGCGATCGCTAAGGCCGAGGTCGTGACCTCGAAGGGCACGTTCGAGGGGATTGGTGATGCGTCCCCCGAGAACGTCCCGCCGCACATCCTCCCGCACCTGATCCGCATGGCGGAGACCCGCGCCAAGGCCCGCGCCCTCCGGGACGCCGTAAACATCGGCGTCGTCTCCTTCGAGGAGTTGGATGGCGCGGACGACGCTGCGAGCCCCTCTGACCTCGGATCGGGTGCTTCCTCCGGCAACGGTGCCGGGGGCCCGCCCAAGGCCCCGCCAACGCCGACGAATGGTTCCCCCGCTCCCGCCAGCAACGGCTACCAGCCGCCCATGACCGAGAGCCAACGGCGGTACCTCTTCCGCATCCTGGCCGGCTGGGGTTTTTCCGGCGACGCCGCGACCAAGTACCTGAAGGACAAGCTCGGGATCGAATCGGTCACGGGCCTCACGAAGTTCGAGGCCACGAAGCTGATCGATCGTTTGCTCCAGAACCCGCCCCAGGGAGTACCCGCCCGTGGAGACCATCAGCCTCAGTAGAGTCCAGACGTACCTCCTCTGTCCCCTCAAGTACCGCTTCCAGTACATCGACAAGATTCCAAGACCCTGGCGAGCTTCCGCGCTCGCGTTCGGCACGTCGGTACATGCAGCCATCGAGTGGTTCCACCGCGAGCGCATCGCAGGGCGAACGTCTGATGCCGAGGGCGTGCAGTCCATCTTCGCCGCGGACTGGTACGCGCAGAACCTCGAACCCCTGGTC
>ERZ1292633.52-Hain-H41-02um-R1-52-length-161670-cov-9_pt1 | contig 58068 bp, 54 predicted proteins | sample MGYA00564406_ERZ1292633 | MGnify/ENA primary metagenome ERZ1292633 (study PRJEB36523, sample SAMEA6512639) | groundwater metagenome | collected 2019-01-08 | study: AquaDiva: Metagenomics assemblies of 32 groundwater samples | reverse complement strand
CTTTGCGCGCTTATCTCGCGAGCAATCTGTATGTTTCGGTTTCGGTGCTGGATCTAAATGACGTGTTCGATTTTTCGCGTGTGCCGGCGGTGGGCGCGCCCAACAATCAAGCCCGATTTTTTCTGACGCTTGGTGCGTCGCTGCGGCATGAGGAGATCGCGCTGTGAGCCAGCAGATCAATCTTTATAACCCGCTGCTGCTCAAGCAGAAGAAAATTTTTTCGGCGCGCACCATGGCGCAGGCACTGGGCTTGATCGCGCTGGGTTTGGCTGCGGTATATGGCTATGCGCGATATCAGGTGGCAAGTTTGCAGATGGAAACGGAGCAAGCTAGCAAGCGCCAAGAGGCGGTGCAGGCAAGGTTAACACGCATTTCGCAGCAATTCGGTCCGCGCCAAAAGAGCGCCGAGTTGGAAGCGAGCATCAAGCAAGCTGAGGCTGAGTTGCTGGCACTAGCGGAAGTGCAGGCCGCGTTAAAGCAAGGCAGCTTAGTCAGTGCGAGTGGCTTTTCGCCCTACCTCAAGGCGCTGGCACGGCAAGCGGTGGAAGGCGTGTGGCTGACCGGGTTTTCTGCCAGCGGGAGCGAGATGGCGATTAGCGGGCGTACGCTCAAGCCAGGCTTGGTGCCGGATTACATTCATCGCTTAGGCGGCGAGCAAGCCATGCAAGGGCGTAAATTCGCCATGCTGGAAATGCGCCAACCGGTGGCCCTCACGACGAAAGACGGCAAGCCCGGCGTCATGCCGCGCTATATCGAATTCACCTTGCAATCCGCGTTGAAGGAAGCTAAATGAAAGCGCGGCTGAAGCAACTGGCTGAGCGCATCGACGCCATGAGCCTGCGCGAGCGCTTGATGATATTTGCCATGCTGGCGGTCACCTTAGTGGCGCTGGTGGTGACCAGTGCGATTGATCCTTTTAGCACGAAGCAAAAGTTACTTACGCAAAAACTCGTACAAGCCCAGGCGCAGACGCAAGCGCTGGAGGCGCAAATGCAAGCGCTGGCCGAAGCGTCGAAAAATGATCCCGATTTACCAAACAAGCTGCGGCTGGCCGATCTGAATGCCAAACGTAAAAGCGCTTATGCCGAGCTGTCGAGCGTAAAGCAGGGTCTGGTTACACCGGATCAGATGACACAGGTGCTGCGTGATTTGCTGGGGCGCAATCCGCGCTTGACCTTGGTGAGCATCAAAACGCTTGCCGCCAGTCCGCTGACGGATGCCGGTAAGCCCGCCGAGCAGCCTTTGAAAACTGAGGCGAAGTCCAAGGAAAAATCCACGACGAATGACTTGGGGTTGTATAAGCATGGCGTGGAGATCAGTGTCGAGGGCAGCTATGCGGATTTGGTGGGCTATCTTGCGGAATTGGAGCAACTGTCCTGGCGCATGTATTGGGGCGGCGTGAATTTGTCGGCGCAGACCTATCCAATTTCCCGCCTCACCTTGACGGTTTATACCTTGAGTTTGGATAAGACATGGTTATCCGTCTGAGTTTGTTATTGATGATCCTGCTCTTGCCGATTTTGGGTGGGGCCGTACAGGCAGAGAGTTTGCCCGACCCGACACGTCCGCCCGGCGGGGTGGATGAGACGACCCCAGTAGTGGTGCCGAGCGGTCCCGCATTGCAGGTGATCCGCACCCTCGACGGCAAGCGTTTAGCGATCATCAGCGGGCAAACGGTCAAAGTCGGCGGCAAAGTGGGTGACGCCATCGTGATCAGTATCGACGAAGATCGCGTGCTGCTGCGCGGTCCGGAAGGCGTGCAGACGCTTAAGCTTTTCCCAGAGGTGGAGAAGAATCCATCTGTATCTGACCAAATCAAATCTAAGCCGCAGGCAAAAACGAAGGCGAAGGTGAGTAAAGATCATGGCAAGAGTGGTGCAGTGAAATGAGCTTCACTAGGTTCGTTGCCCTCTCTCCTTGCTCTCTTCCACAAGTGGGAGAGAGGGACTTAGGCTCGCTGTGCGAGTTGCATGTTACGGAAGGAAATCAAATGAAAAGACTGGGCTTGATACTGCTGCTGTTGGCGGCGGGCTGCCAGACCCCGCCCGAGAAGCGACCCACCACCTTGGATCAAATTAACGAGGAAATGGCGCAAGCCGCGCGCTCAAGTGCCAAACCCGCCGCGCCCGATGCGGTGAGCCAAGCATTGCTACCGCCGCTCAAAATTGATATGCCGAAAAACGGCGCGCGTATCGTTGAACAAAAATTCGATTTGGTGGTGAGCAACGCGCCGGCCAGCCAAGTATTCCTCGGCATCATTTCCGGCACGCGCTACAGCATGCTGGTGCACCCCGAGGTGGCGGGATCAATCACAGTGAATTTGAAAGATGTGACCGTGATCGAGGCGCTGGAGGCGATTCGCGAGTTGTATGGCTACGACTACAAGTTGGATGGGCCACGTATTTTCGTGCAGCCCTTGACGTTGCAAACGCGGGTGTTTCAAGTAAATTATCTGACCTCCTTGCGCAAGGGCACGTCGGAAATCAACGTGACCTCGGGTTCGATCAGCAGCAGCACGCCCGGTAGCACTTCGTCGACTGGTGCGAGTACTTCGCCTTCCAGCACAGCGACTTCGCTGCAAAGCAGCAAAATATCCACGACCTCCAACAGCGATTTTTGGAGCGAATTAAAAGTGGCCTTAGCGGTGATCGTGGGCGAAGGCAATGGCCGTAGCCTCGTGGTTAGCCCCCAATCCGGCGTGGTGGTGATTAAAGCCATGCCGAATGAACTGCGCTCGGTAGAGCAATTTTTGCGCGCCACGCAGATATCCGTGGATCGGCAAGTGATTCTGGAAGCCAAGATCATCGAGGTGAAGCTGAACGATGACTTCCAATCCGGTATCAATTGGGCCGGCTTCGGCAAGGGTGATCTGTTTCGCGGCGGCGTCGGCACGAATCCGGGCAAAGTGAATATCCCCGGAGGCACGTTGGTGGCCGATACCACTTTATCCGGCTTACTCGGTGGGGGGCTGGCGACTGCCGCCGGCGCCACCACCGGCGGCTTATTCGGCTTGGCATTTCGCACATCCAGTTTCGCAGCGCTGCTCGAATTCTTAGAAACGCAGGGCACGGTGTCGGTACTGTCCAGCCCGCGTATTGCAACCTTGAACAATCAAAAAGCCGTGCTGAAAGTCGGTACCGACGAATTCTTTGTCACCAATGTCAGCACCAGCACCACCACTGGCACCGCCACCACCTCCAGCCCGACCGTGACGCTACAACCTTTCTTCTCCGGCATCGCACTCGACGTGACGCCGCAGATCGATGAGAACAACAATATCACCCTGCATATTCATCCCTCGGTGAGCGATGTCACGACGAAGAGCAAAGATATCAACCTCGGTTCATCCGGCACACTGAGCCTGCCACTGGCATCGAGTTCGGTAAGTGAAACCGACAGCATCGTGCGCGCGCAAGACGGCCAAGTGGTCGCGATTGGTGGCTTGATGCGTTCGGCGTCCATCTCCGACAACTCGCAAATTCCTGGCGTGGGTGAAGTGCCGGTGGTCGGCAATCTATTCCGGCATACCAATCGCAGCATCAGTAAACGGGAATTGATCATTCTGCTCAAGCCGACGGTGGTGAAGGGCAATGAGGCCTGGTCGCAGAATATTCTTGAGTCGCAGCGCCATATTCAGCGCATTCAAGATCAGTACGTGCCCGCGCAATAGACGCCTGCGTGCGCGCCTAAACTCGGTATAATGCCCGCAACCCTTGTGGGCAGGAGCTATGTACAACAAACACTTCGGGCTGCGCGAAGCGCCTTTTTCGATTACCCCCGACACCACGTTTTCCTTCGCCTCAGGCGTGTTTCAGGAAGCGCTCAACACCTTGCTCATCGCTGCCAAGAATGGCGAGGGCTTCATCAAGATCACAGGTGAAGTCGGTACCGGCAAGACCCTGCTCTGCCGTAAATTTCTCGCCAGCCTGGACGAGAGCTTTGTCACGGCGTATATCCCTAACCCTTATCTTGAGCCACGCACGCTGCTGATCGCGTTGGCCGAAGAGTTGGATCTCAAAGTTCGGCGCGATCTCGATCAGCACTTAATGCTGAAAGCGCTGACGCTGGCCATGCTCGATTTCGCGCGCCAAGGCAAGCGCGTGCTGGTGTGTCTGGATGAAGCGCAAGCGATGCCGCTGGAGACGTTGGAAGCCTTGCGTCTGTTATCCAATCTGGAAACCGAGAAGCGCAAGCTGATTCAAGTGGTGCTGTTTGGTCAGCCGGAATTGAATGAGAAGCTTGAGTTGCCTTCATTGCGCCAACTCAAACAGCGTATCGCTTTTCATTATGAGTTGCAGCCGCTGTCGCGTGATGAGTTGGATTATTACGTCGCACATCGCCTGACTGTGGCGGGCCAGCAAGGCGGCACTTTGTTCAGCAAGGGCGCACTCGCTGCGTTGTATCGCGCCAGCGGCGGTGTGCCGCGACTGGTGAATATCATTTGCCACAAGTCACTGCTGCTGGTGTTCGGCGAGGGTAGGCAGCAGGTGGAAGAAAAACATATCCGCATCGCGGCGTCTGATACGCCGGCAGCCAGGCCCGAGCATCGGACACGCTGGCTGTGGGCTGGGTTGGCGCTACTAGGCGTAGGCCTGGGGATCAGTAGTTGGGCGCTGCTGCGATGAGCGTAATCAATCGCATGCTGCAAGAGTTGGAGGAGCGCCACGACGATGCGGTGCAAAAGCGCATGCCGGGTCTCGTGCGCGCGGTGCCAGCGCGCTTGCCTGCCATGTCGCGTCGACCATGGATCGTGGTGTTGATCGTCGGGTTGGCAGTGCTGCTCGGCGGGTTGGGCTGGCAAGTTGCAAGGACTTGGAAAAAAAAGCCGGATGCACCTCTCCCAGCGGTGGCAATATCGCAACCAGCGCAAAGGGAAATCACCCTACCGCAACTGAAGCCCACCGATAGCCTCAAGCCATTACCCACACCGGTGCTTGAAGCGGTGCTGCCGGCACCTGAGGAGCCGGCTCCCCAAGCGCAGCCGGTGAAACCCGTCGAAGCAAAATCCGCTGGCGCCAAGCATCTTGCCAGTGCGAAAAACGAGCCGACAACCTTTCAGACAGACAAGCCGCAAGCGGTGGCCAATACCAAACCCAGCGCGGAGCCCGTCAATGCCGCAGGCTACAAACAAGTCTCCAAGGAACAGCGCACGGAAAACCGATACCGTGAGGCCTTGTCGCTCATTTCTCAAGGGCGGATGTCGGACGCGCAAGCCGCGCTGGAGGAAATCTTGCGCCTCGACCCGCGTAACTTGAGCGCGCGCCAAGTGTTGTTGGGGATCCATGTCGAGGCCAAGCGTTATGGCCAAGCTGAGCAATTACTGCAAGAAGGGCTGCAATTGAATATTGCGCCCGCATCCCAAGCGATGTCCTTGGCGCGCGTGCAATTCGAGCGCGGCGATCAAGCGGCGGCGCTGGCGACGCTGGAAAAATACGCGCCCCAAGCCGGCAACCAGGGTGAGTACCATGGTTTTCATGCCGCGCTGTTACAGCGTGTGGGTCGTCACGCAGATGCAATTATTCAGTTTCAAGCAGCGCTCAAAACCCACCCCAATCAAGCCAATTGGCTCATGGGCTTGGGCATCTCCCTGCAAGCGGAAAAACGCTATGCCGAAGCGGAGCAAGCTTATACACGCGCGCGCGCCAGCAATGCGCTTGCACCAGATCTGCAAGCGTTTGTTGAACAGCGTTTGCGGCAGGTGCAGCAGGCGCGGTGAGTACGGTTCCGCCTTGCAAAGCTTAAGCGTATAGTTTCGCTATGAGCCCAACGGTATTTCGGGGTGGTGGTTTCCGGTTCTATTTCTTTTCGCGAGAGGAACCGAGAATGCATGTCCACGTCTATGGGCAAAATGGCGAAGCAAAATGCTGGATTGAACCGGAAATTGAAGTGGCGCAAAGCCATGGTTTATCTCAGTCGGAATTAAATGCAGCGCTTCGACTTATTCGGGAGCATGAAAATGACATCCGCAACGCTTGGCGCGAACACTTCGGAAGTTGAAGTCACCAATGTTTCGAAACACGGGTTCTGGCTGCTGATTCGCAACCAGGAAGTGCTTCTATCATTCGAACAGTTTCCTTGGTTCAAAGATGCGCCCATTGGGAAGCTGTTGAATGTTGAGTTACTTTCCTTAGATCATCTTTACTGGCCTGAGTTGGATATCGATTTGGCGGTTGAATCTATTTTTCACCCCGAGCAATTCCCTTTGGTAAGCAGAATATAAACGGCGGCTGGAAGCGTTGCGACGATACTGCGCTGAGGGAAAAAATAGCAGGAATAAAAAACGGGGCCTGATGGCCCCGTTTTAATTGGCGCGACGCGCCTTATGCGTTAACGCGGCGTCGATACTCGTGGGTGCGGGTGTCGATCTCAATTTTGTCACCGGTCGCGCAGAACAAGGGCACCTGGATTTCAAAACCGGTGGAGAGTTTAGCGGGTTTCAGCACCTTGCCCGAGGTGTCGCCGCGCACGGCAGGTTCGGTGTAGATAATTTCGCGTACCACCGAGGTGGGCATTTCGACCGACAGCGCCTTGCCCTGATAGAACACGACTTCGACTGGCATGCCGTCTTCGAGATAGTTGATCGACTCGCCTAGATTATCCTTTTCGACTTCATGCTGCTCGTATTCAGTGTCCATGAACACATACATCGGGTCGGCAAAGTAGGAGTAGGTCGCTTCCTTGCGCTCCAGCGACACGGTGTCGAATTTATCGTCGGCTTTGTACACGGTTTCACTGCCTGAACCGGTGAGCAGGTTTTTCATTTTCAGTTTCACCACGGAGGCGTTGCGGCCAGAGCGGGTGTAATCGGCTTTTTGCACCACCATCGCATCGTTGCCGATCATGACAACGTTGCCAGGGCGCAGTTCTGTTGCGAGTTTCATACGGCACCTAAAAAACAGATTGGGAAAAGCCGCGCATTATAACGGGTTTTGGCTAAATTTCACCAGATTCGCGGCCAAATCGGGCAGCTTGGAATGGGCAATGGCCCAATGCCGGGCGTGGGCGGCCAAGTCTGGCAGGGCGGCGGCGAAGGCGGGCCAAGCATCCGCTGGGTCGCCCCGGCCGTTCCAACTGCGCCAAAGGCCGGCCAGCGCCGCCGCGCCGTAGCGGGTGATAAATGCCTCCAATTTTGCTTCATGCGCGGCATCGTGTTGGGGGTAGATCTGCCATACCAAGGGCTTGGCGGCCCATTGGGCGCGCACGAATGAATCCTCGCCGCGCACGAAATTCAGATCGCATGCCCACAGCAGCCGGTCATACGCTTCCTGGGCCAGAAACGGGATACCGGCCAGGGTCAGGTTGCCGCGCACGATGCGGGTTCCGGCGCGTATCGGGGTTACCTCCAGGGCTTGGGCGATGGCAGCGGAGAGCGGCGTTTCCGGCAGCGCGCAAAATATCGGCGTGGCCGAGCGGATCCAAGCCTGCAATAGGGGCGCGACGGGCGCTACGGGATAGGCGAATAGGGAAACCTTGAGCGCATTCGGCGCCGGCTCCGCGCCCAGTCCGCGCCACCATTCGGTGTGCGCGCTGGGGTTGTTCTGGAATGCATCACGCGCCGTAATGAGCCCCGCCTCTCGAATCAAGCCCCCAGTATTCGCCGAGAAGCCGGGGAAATAGAAATATTTTGTCAGCGGCAGCCGAGGATGGGGTGACGCCAGGCTGTGGTGATCTTCCACCCAGTCTTCCGCGCTAAGGTATTCCAGGTTGATCCAAACCGGTTGGGTGGCTTGCGCCGCCATGGCGGCGATATGGTTCTCCGGCAAATGGCAGGCGAAGGCTTCAATCACCACTTCAGCCGGTGTCGTCTGCGGGAAGGGGGTGCGCCAGCGCTGAATTTCCACATTATTGAGTTGTTGCTGATCTTGTTGCGGGTTGAGCTGGGGAGCGAGTTTGGCGAAGCTCTCCAGATCGTCCACCCACAGCCGCACCGTCAAGCCATGCTCCGCGGCGAGTTGGCGCGCGAGCCGCCAGCACACGCCGATGTCGCCGTAGTTATCGACGACCGTGCAGAAAATATCCCAACGCTTGCGGGTGTGCATGGAGCGAGTACTAAGGCTCGTCGCTCGGCAACTCTTCCTTCGATTTGCCAGGAATGATGCCCAGTCGCTTCTTGAGTGAAGTGAGCGGGTCGCCGAAGCGCGCCGCGTAGTAGGCGCTGTTGCTCATCACCTTCTTCACATAGTCGCGGGTTTCGTTGAAGGGGATGGATTCGACATAGGCGGCGGCTTCCATCGGCTTCAACTCTTGCCACTTGCGCGCGCGGCCGGGGCCGGCATTGTAGGCGGCGGTAGCGAGCACCGGGCTGCCGCTCAAGGTATCCAGCACATGCTTCATGTAATACGTGCCGAGCGCGAAGTTGGTGTCGAGTTTGGTCACTACACCGAGGCTGAAACTTTTCATGCCGAGCTTTTTCGCGACCCATTTGGCGGTGGCGGGCATCAGCTGCATCATGCCCGATGCGCCGACGCTGGATTTGGCGACTTGCACGAAGCGGCTTTCTTGCCGCACCAGGCCATACACCCAGGCATCATCCAGATTGAGTGATTTGGTATAGCCCTGCATCGTCTCGCGATGCGGCGAGGGATAGCGCAAGCTGAAATCATGCAATTGCTGGGTGCGATCGGCGGTATTGATGGCGCGGTCATAGAGCTCATTGCGGCGCGCCAATTCCGCCGCCGCGAGCAGTTGTTTGTCGTCGAATTTGCGAATGGCCCAGGTCCATTCGCGCACGCCTTCGAGGCGCAGATTGAGTCGGTACAAGGCCAGCGCGCGTTGCAAGGCGGGGTTGATAGCGATGGTTTTGATTTCATCTTCCGTCGGTTTGTAAGTCGCCAATGTCGGGCCGATGATCGCGCCTAATTCCTCGCTCGCAAGCTGGCCATAAAAATGATGCTCGCGCGATAAGACGGCGAATTGCTCATCCGCCGCGACCGGCCGGCCCAGGGATTTCAACGCGCGCGCATACCAATAGCGCCATTCGGGGCGGCGCTTTTCGGCCTCATTCATCCAGGCGATGGCGGAGAGCAAGGCATTCCAATCTTGCGCGCGCATCGCGGCGCGTGCTTTCCATCCCAACTGAAAATCAGAGAGCGGCGCATCCTTCGCATAACCGAACCAAGCCAGTGCGTTGGGTTCATGCCGGCGTGCCAGATGCAACGCGATTTGCCCTGCGACGTAGGCTTGTTCTTCGGGGCTGAACTGTGACTTGATTGATTCCCAGCGATGAATCGCCTGCTCCGGGTCGGTGCGCGCGATGCGGTGAATGGCGAACAGCACCATCTCGCGCCCGCCGCGCGTGGATAGGTCATAGCTGCGCTTTTCCAAGAAATGCGATGGATTGCTGGCGACCGTTTCCAACGCTTTCACGCCGCTTTGGTATTTGCTGGGCAGATATTGCGTGACATAGCGTGCGACGCTCACATTGCCCGCTTCCAAAGCCAGGCGCAGGCGCGCGAACACGTCGTCCACACTCAGTAATTCTTCATCGGCGAGTTGCTCGAACAGCGGATTGCAACTGGTGGCCAGATCGGAGGCGGAAAACCAGATGCGCTTGGCCTCGGTTAAGGGCGCTTTGTCGGTGGGTAACAGCGCTAGGCGCGCTTGCAGTTGATAGCAGGTGATTTCCGCGTCTTCGTTTATTAAGAGTGGGAGTTCGGTTTGAAACAGCGTCCATTGCTTTTGTTTACCCAAGGCCTTCAGCCAGTCGGCACGCAGGCGATCAGAAACGTAAACATCGCTATAACCATCCAAAAAGGCTTTCACTTCTTCTGGTTTTGCGGCATCGAGATTGAGCGAGAGTTGCCAATACCGTACAAACGGTGCGAGCGAATGTTCCTGCAATTTGTTGGCATACTGATCGAGGCGCGCGGAATTGCGCGCGTTGAAAGCATCGCGCGCAGCAAGAAAATCGTCGTCCGGCGCGGCGAATGCGGGGACGAAAATAAATTGGAGCGCGATGAAAAGGGCGGCGGTAAATTGCGTGATGCGCGGCATGCCGAGGCCCTGAAAGATTCTGAACATACCTGCTATATTAAGGCCTGTGGCGCGGTGTTGCGCCAGCAATAAGGATAACACAATGCCCTACGTGAGCCTCAACCCGAGCGTCAATAAGGTCATGCATACTTACCCGAGTTGGGACAGTCATCGATTAGCCCTCGCCTTGGAAAAAACTCACGATGTACAGACAGCTTGGGCGCAAACATCGTTCACTCACCGTGCCGAAATATTACGTGACGTGGCCATTCATCTCCGCGTGCATCGCGATCAATACGCTGCGTTGATCACCCAGGAAATGGGCAAACTGTTGCGCGAATCCCGCGCCGAAGTTGAAAAGTGCGCCGGGGGCTGCGATTATTACGCTGAGTACGCCGAATCCTTCTTAAAGCCCGAACTGGTGGAATCGGATGCGGGCAAAAGCTATGTTGCGCATTACCCGCTGGGCGTGGTGCTCGCGGTCATGCCGTGGAATTTCCCCTTCTGGCAAGTATTCCGCGCGGCTGCCCCGGCATTGATGGCGGGCAACGCCGTGGTGTTGAAGCATGCCTCCAACGTGCCGCAATGTGCGCAAATGATAGAGACGATCTTCCATGACAGCGGTTTACCGGAAGGGCTTTTCACCACCCTGATGATCGAAGTAGATCAAGTGGTGGATGTGATCGCGAGCCCGCATGTGCAGGCGGTCACCCTCACTGGTTCCGAAGCCGCCGGGCGCAAAGTGGCCGCCGCTGCCGGGCAGCATTTGAAAAAATGCGTGTTGGAGTTGGGCGGCTCCGATCCATTCATCGTGTTGCGTGATGCGGATTTGGATTTCACCAGCAATATGGCAGTGGCGTCGCGCTTCATGAATTGCGGTCAATCCTGCATCGCCGCCAAGCGTTTCATCCTGGTGCCGGAAATCGCCGAGGCATTTTTACATGAATTCAAAACGAAAACCGAAGCGCTGACGCTCGGCGACCCGACGGCAGACGCGACCCAAATCGGCCCCATGGCTCGGCTTGATTTGCGCGAAACCTTGCATCAACAAGTCACCGACTCCATCGCCCAGGGCGCTACTGCACTCACCGGCTGCCAGCCGGATGCGCGCGAAGGTTTTTATTACCCACCGTCGATTCTCGATCACGTCACCGCCAAGACCCGCGCCTATCATGAAGAACTCTTCGGCCCGGTTGCGATCGTGATCCGCGCCGAGAGCGAAGCGCACGCGATGCAAATCGCGAATGAAACCAAGTTTGGCTTGGGCTCGTCGATTTGGTGCAAAGACGTGGCGCGTGCCGAAGCGTTGGCCACGCAGATTCAGGCGGGCTGCACTTTCATCAACGGCATAGTGAAATCGGATCCGCGTTTGCCATTTGGCGGGGTGAAGGCGTCGGGGTTTGGGCGCGAGTTATCGCATCATGGGATACATGAGTTTGTGAATGCGAAGACGGTTTGGATAAGGCAGGTTAGGGCGACGGTGCGTTAAATAAATTCGGCAGACTGCTAGGGAAATAACGGCGTGTGGCGTGTGTAACACAAAATACAATTATATTGACAAATCTGATTGTCATAAGACATTATTCTAAAAAAGCGCTCGGATTTCCCCCGTAGCCGCTTACTAAACAAATATCAATCGATCACCTGCTGCATCCAGGGAGGAAGCATGAGCATGATTTCTCGTATCGTTGAGCGCGTTCGCGCAATTTTAACTTGTCGCGGTCTTAGGAATTGGTTGCGCTTTGGGGCCGCGCTTTTTAGCTTCCTCGCTACATCGTTATTTATCCTTCCGGCGTTTGCCGCCACCAGCCCGGTCGGCGCCACCCAAGGGCAATTCCAAGTATCCGAATCCGGCTCCGCCAATTACACCCTCCCCCTCGCTGTACCGCCCGGCACAGCGGGCATGCAACCCAGCCTTTCGCTTTCTTACAACAGCCAAGGCGGCAACGGCCTCCTTGGCATGGGCTTGTCGCTCGGCGGCTTATCCAGCATCAGCCGCTGCCCGCAAACCCTGGCCCAAGACGGCGTGCGCGGCGCGGTGAATTTCGACGCCAATGACCGCTTCTGTTTAGACGGCCAACGCTTAATCGTCATCGGCGGCGTCTACGGCGCCGATGGCGCCGAATACCGCACCGAGCGCGAATCCTATAGCCGCATCATCAGCTATGGCACGGCAGGCACCGGCCCCGCCTATTTCAAAGTCTGGACCAAGAGCGGGCAGGTGATGGAATACGGCGTCACAAACGATTCCCGAATCGAGGCGCAAGGCAAGAGCAGTGCATTCGTGTGGGCGCTGAATAAAGTGCAAGACACCGTGGGCAACTATCTCACTCTGACCTATCTGGAAGACAACGCCAACGGCCAGTTTTATCCGACGCGGATTGATTACACCGGGAATGCGAGCAAGGGGCTGACGCCTTATAACTCCGTGCAGTTTGTGTATGAGGCGCGGCCTGATGTTGCGCCTGCTTATCATGCTGGATCGTTGATGAAGACCACGGTGCGGATGACGAAGGTGTTGAGTTATGCGGGAACTACTCTTACCAGAGAATACAGGCTGGTTTACAACCAGAGTACGGCAACGCAGCGCTCGCGCTTAGCGACTCTGACGGAGTGTGCTGGAGATGGGGTTTGTTTATCTCCGTCCACGTTATCGTACCAGGACGGAAATAGTGGTTTCGGCACTGATCCCGATATCGGCTCATACACTACAGGTATGACTTGGCAAAGCGGAGGAAATTTTTGGGGTGATGTGAATGGTGATGGTCGGGCGGATTTCGTTTACTTGCAAGCCAGTACTTCAACTTGGCATGTCATGTTAAGTAATGGTACATCCCTTGGCACTGATACCGTGTGGGGCAACAGTACTCAAGGCATTAAATGGGATACAGGTGATGGCCCACGCCTAATTGATGTGAACGCCGATGGTATGGCCGATGTGGTGTACTACCAAGCCGGATCTGGCGCGGTTTTTCGCGTACTCTTGAGTACAGGAACTTCCTTTGCTACAGACAACATTTGGGCCACCACTACCCAAGGCATATCCAGTTACGGTGGAAATCACCAATTCTTTTTTCCCGATATTGATGGCGATGGGAAGCCAGATATTGTCTATTTGCAAGATGGCACAGCCACCTGGCGTGGGGCGTTAAGCTCACAAGGAACAGGTAACACTCTTGGCCCAGATATTGTATTGGGTAAGCAAAACTTCGGTACAGTTTCAGTTGGTGGATATCATGCGCACTACTGGGCCGATGTAAACGGCGACGGGAAGGCCGATCTTGTATATCAGCAAGATGGCACATCGACTTGGCGCATCATGTTAAGCACCAGCACGTCCCTCGGTTCCGATACTGCTTGGGGTAGTAATACGCAAGGTGTCAAGTGGGACACTGGGGACGGCCCGCGCTTGGTCGATGCCAATGGCGACGGCAAAGCCGATTTGGTCTACTACCAAGCTGGAAGCGGATCAATCTTTCGCGTATTGCTCAGTACCGGAAGCTCCTTTGCTATAGACAGTGTATGGGGCACGACCACCCAAGGTATTTCGAGCTATGGAGGTGGGCACCAGTTGTTTCCGTTAGACATTGATGGTGATGGAAAGCCGGATATTGTTTACTTTCAAGATGGCACTGCGACGTGGCGAGTTGCGCTGAGCGGGCAGGGAGCAAACGGCACGCTTGGCGGAGATGGTGTATTCGGTACTCAAACCTTTGGTACAGTCTCTTCTGGTGGGTATCATGCGCACTACTGGGCCGATATCAACGGTGACGGTAAGCCAGATCTTGCTTATTTAAGAGATGGAACCGCGAGCTTCAAGGCAGGACTCTCGTCTACTTTCGCTCCTGATCTCTTAACCACCATCACCACCGGCCAAGGCGCAGTTACCTCAATCACCTACAAACCCCTAACCGACAACACCGTATACACCAAAGAACCCGGCTCTACCTACCCCACCCTCGACATCCAAGCCCCGATCTATGTCGTATCTGCGAGCAGCACCAGTGATGGCATCGGCGGCAGCTATTCGCTCAACTATAAATATTCCGGCATGAAAGCCAGCCAAGATGGGCGCGGCATGTTGGGCTTTCGCACTATGGATACGACCGATCCGCAAACCGGCATCGTCACCCACAACGAATATCGCCAAGACTATCCTTACACCGGCTTGCCTACGCTCAGCACCAAAAAAATAAACGGCACGCTATTAAACCAAGCGCAAAACGCCTATACTGCCGTCGCCCTCGGTGGCACACGCTATGCCGTACAACTCACGCAAAGTGTCGAATCCAGCTACGAGCTAAACGGCAGCCTCGTCACCACCGTCACCACCACCAACCAATACGACAGCTTTGGCAACCCCACGCAAATCGTCGTCAGCACCGGCGACGGCTATAGCAAAACCACCGCCAACACCTACACCAACGACAGCACCAATTGGCTGCTCGGGCGCTTAACCCTGGCCAGTGTCACCAGCGCAACGCCCGCCGCAGGCACGCTCACCCGCACCTCCAGCTTTGCCTACCACGCGACCAATGGCCTGCTCACCCAAGAAGTGATCGAGCCCAATATCGCCGCCCTGCGCCTGCAAACCGACTACAGCTACGATGGCTACGGCAACAAACTCAGCGTCACCGTATCCGGCAGCGGCATCGCCTCGCGCACCACCTCCAGCGTCTATGACGCACGCGGCCAATTCCCCATCACCACCACCAATGCCCTTAACCACAGCGACACCGGCACCTACGACGCGCGCTTCGGCAAAGCCGCCACCCTCACCGGCCCCAACGGCCTCACCACCACCTGGAGCTATGACGGCTTCGGACGCAAGATCAACGAAACCCGCGCCGACGCCACGCAGACCAATGTGGCGTACAACTTGTGCGACGCCACCTGTCCCAGCTTCGCCAAGTATTACGTCGCCACCACCACGGCGGGCACACCGATCAGCTATGCCTATTTCGACATGCTCAATCGCGAGATTCGCGTGCAAGTGCAAGGCTTCGATGGCCGCCTCGTCACCAAAGACACCTACTACGATAGCTTTGGCCGCGTGGATCGCGTCACCAAACCCTATTATTCAGGCGATAGCCCGCTGTATTCCTACCTGCACTACGATGCCCTGGGCCGCGCCATTCAAGAAACCGCGCCCGACAACAGCACTAAACAGATCAGCTACAACGGCCTTACCGTTGTTACCACCAACTCCCTCGCTCAAACCGAAACCAAAACCAAAAATAGCCAAGGCCAACTCGTCAGCGTTAGCGACAACCTCGGCAACGTCATCACCTACCAATACGACCCCTTCGGCAATCTCACCAAGACCACCGATCCAAAAGGCAACCAAACCACGCTCATTTATGACGCGCGCGGCCGCAAGATCGGCATGGTCGATCCTGACATGGGCAGTTGGACCTACACCTACAATGTGCTGGGCGAGCTGATTCAACAAAAAGACGCCAAACTACAAATCGTCAACATGACTTATGACCTCTTAGGTCGCATGCTCAGCCGCAGCGAGCCGGATCTAGTGAGCACCTGGGTCTACGACACCGCCACCAAAGGCGTGGGCAAACTCAAGCAGGTCTCGAGTGATAACGGCTTCTTGCGCGTCTACACCTACGATAGCTTAGGTCGCGTCTCCTCTGAGACCAGCACCATCGACACCACCTACAACGTCAGTAAAACTTACGACGCCTATGGCCGGGTCAGCGTGCTCACCTATCCCACCGGCGTCGCGGTCAAGAACGTCTACAACGCCTACGGCTACCTGAGTGAAGTGAGAAACAACGCCACCAGCGCCCTGTTCTGGAAAGGCAACGCCAAAGACGCCGATGGCCATGTGCTAAACGAAACCCTGGGCAATGGCCTCACCACCACCCGCACCTACACCGCCAGCACCGGGCGCGTGCAAGCCATCAACACCAATGGCGTGGCCGTGGTACAAAACCAGAGCTTCACTTTCGATGCTTTGGGCAACCTCACTGCGCGCTTCGACAGCGTGGCCGGTTTCACCGAGACCTTCAGCTACGATGGGCTCAATCGCCTGACCACCGCTACCCAAGGGGGAGTCACGACGACGGTCGCCTACGACTCCATCGGCAACATCACCAACAAGAGCGATGTTGGCAACTACACCTATGGCGCCAAGCCGCATGCGGTGACGCAGGTGACAAGCAGTCTAATTACCGAAACCATTTGGGTGGACGATGCCCTCCCTGCTGGTGCGGCCCCTACTGGAGATGAGTCGTGGACTTGGGTAACGGGTAGCCCCGCGCCTTTTGCTGGCGCCAAGGCGCACCAATCCGCCATCAAGGCGGGTACGCATCAGCATTACTTTACCGGCGCAACAGCCAAGCTCGCTGTTGCCACAGGCGACACTCTCTTTGCTTATGTGTATCTCGATCCCGCCAACATGCCGAGCGAAGTCATGTTGCAGTGGAACGACGGCGGCTGGGAGCATCGCGCTTATTGGGGTGCTGACAGCATAGGCTGGGGAGTGAATGGCACGAATAGCCGCCGCTACATGGGCGCGCTGCCGCCTGGCGGGCAATGGGTCAAACTCGAAGTCCCCGCCAGCGCCGTCGGCTTAGAAGGCAAGAGCCTCAACGGCATGGCCTTCACCCTCTACGGTGGTCGCGCCACCTGGGACAAAGCAGGCAAGGCAAGTGCTGGCGGTGGCGCTACCTACGTCTACGACGCCAATGGCAACCTGATAAGCGGGGCAGGGCGCACCGTCACCTACACCAGCTACAACCAGCCGAGCCAGATTACGCAGGGGGCTGCCAGCGTCAACTTCATCTACGACGCCGACCACACCCGCATCCGTCAAATCTCGTCCAGCGAGACCATGATCTACCTCAACCCGCGCATCGATGCGGGCATGCATTTCGAGAAAGAAGTCAAAGGCAGCGTCACCGAATACAAACACTACATCTATGGTGCCGCCGGCGTGGTGGGCGTCTACACCACCAGCAGCGCGGCCGCGCCTAAGACCAGCTACTTCCACCAAGACCACATCGGCTCCATCGTCGCGGTGACCGACGATGCCGCCATGGTCGTGGCGCGCTATGCGTTTGATCCCTGGGGCAAACGTCTCTTGCTGGCGGGCGATGCGGATGCCACGCATCATGGCTTCACCGGGCATGAGCATTTGAGCGATGTCGGGCTCGTGCATATGAATGGGCGGATTTATGATCCGATCTTGGCGCGGTTTATGTCGGCTGACCCGTACATACAGTTTCCAGGAAATGCTCAGAGCTTTAATAGGTATAGCTACACTCTTAATAATCCACTGAGTTATACCGATCCATCCGGGTTCTCTTTGTGGACGAAGATTCGTGGCACTGTCGTCCGTGTTATCGCTGCAGTCGCAGATGCATATGGTTGTGCGGGTTACTGCAGCGCGGCGGTAGGGGCGTATCAAGGTTATAAATCAGGTGGACTGACCGGTGCTGTTGTTGGCGGCATTGGCGGATATCTCAGTTACCAGACGAGTGTGAACTATCCGCTAAACGGGGCCGACGGCATCATCTGGGATAACGTCGCTAAAGCGGCGGCTATTAATGGCGCTATTGGTTGTGCGAGTGCTGCGGCAGGCGGTGGTAGTTGTGGGCGCGGTGCAGTTGCAGGCGCGATTGGCACGGTTGGTAACGCCTATGGTTTTATGGGGTCGGTCATTGCCGGATGTGCGGCAGGGAAGATCAGCGGTGGAAGTTGTGGGGATGGGGCGTTAAATGCGGTGGTGAGTTACGCCGTATATAGCGCAACTCGTTACGCGATTGATGCGCAGCGGGTCGAAAATCCGGTGGTAAGATTGCGCGTTCAGTTTAGTTCGCAAGATGCAGAAATGTTTAATTCCCCGGAAGAGTCATATAGGTACCATGATGGGCGTCCAGAACTTGTACGAGAGGAGATCGATAGTTTTATTCACACCCGAAGGGGAGCAAATATTTTTTCCCAAGAGGGGGTGTTGACCGTCTATCCTGAACAAGGAGCTGATGGCCCCAGTGCGCGAATTGGCGGTATGAGTATTAATTATAACGGGGGGCGCGTGAATGGATTCGCTCATGAACTCGGTCATACCATATGGGGTGGGTCATTTTGTGATTATGGAGGCCAGGCCGCCGGTTGCGGGTCTGCCTATCGTGTGGGTAATGTACAAGTGAACGAGAACGCATTCCGGAGGGCAACAGGCCAACTTCCACGTTTTTGGTATAGGGAAACGAACCCTAATCACCAGTATTATGGGAAAAGTTTTTACGTGGGGCCACAGTGATGCGAAACATGATAACGATGCTGATCATTGCGCTCGCGGAGTTTTTTTCGATCGCGAGTGCGGATGGAAGTTCGTCTCCTCCACAAGGCTTTGCATGCCCAGACAAGAAGCAGGATAACGTATGGTCCTTAGAGGAAAAAGCCCTAATTACAACGGCACTTGGGAATAAAGATTTTATTTTTTTTGATGTGCCGGAGAAAGTGGTACATAAGGAACAGGGCGACGAAGAACATTGTATATACATTGGCAAGAATCTAGCGATTGGTTTTTCGGAACCCAAATCGCTTACGGAGAATGTTGGGCGTGTAAAAGTGAGTTTGGCAGGAGCGAGAGACAAAAGTGTTATCTCGTATGAATATAGATTTTATCGCTTTGAGAGGCGCGGTGAGATGGTAGGATCCCAGCTCAAGCTGTTATTTACGTTTTTCGCAAATGCGGGAACGGGCCTCTACCCACTAGCGTGGTTTAGCCACAATGGCTTTCTTGGTCAAGGTGTGGTTTATACGGCCGTAGTTATCATTAAAAATCAGGACGGAAAGCAATACGTGTTTGCCCAAAAGGCTTCACCAAAGTAAAGCGTCAAGGGGCACACAATTACACAATTACAATTCACAATTAATTCCAATTAGGGTCAGGCCTTACATTTGACATCCCCTCCAAGCGCGCTTTAATCTCAGCCCGTTGCAGAGAAGTCACGGGACAAACGCGAAAAAAGGGGTCACGAAAAAAGGGGTCCGAAAAAAGGGGTCAGGTCTTGTCTTTTGCCAACCTCGATTTCCTGATATGATTTCACTATGTCCCGCCCGCTCCGAATCGAATTTGCGCATGGTCTGTACCACGTCACCTCACGTGGGGATGGGCGTGAGGATATTTATCTAAGCGATTCCGACAGGGAGCTGTTTCTGGAGGTGCTGTCTGAAACGCTCGACCGGTTTAACTGGGTGATTCACGCTTATTGCTTGATGGACAACCATTACCACCTGCTGGTAGAGACGCCGGATGGTAATCTATCGAAAGGGATGCGGCAGTTGAACGGCGTGTACACGCAGCGCTTCAATCGCAAGCATGGGCGGGTAGGGCATGTGTTCCAGGGGCGCTATAAAGCCATCATCGTGCAAAAGGAAAGTTATTTACTTGAATTGGCGCGCTACATCGTGCTTAACCCGGTGCGCGCCGAGATGGTGCGCAGCGCCAAGGATTGGCCCTGGAGCAGCTACCGGGCCACATCAGATCAGACAGACTCCCCGCCGTGGCTGACGACAACCTCGATCCTCTCCGCTTTCGGCCGGCACCGCGCACAGGCGGTGGAAGCCTATCGTGTTTTCGTTGCGGCAGGGAAAAATCAGCCATCCCCTTGGGCAAGCCTACGGAATCAGATATATCTCGGCACGGAAGCGTTTGTCGAGAAAATGAATCGCCAGGTAGATACAGAACAGGATTTGAGCGAAGTTCCCGCCGCGCAACGCAGGAAAATACCGAAGGCGCTGACACATTACGACCGAATATACCCGAATCGAGACGAAGCGATTGCGCAAGCCTATGCCAGCGGCGGCTATGGGATGAAGGAAATTGGTGCGCACTTCGGGCTACATTATTCTCGGGTGAGTCGCATTATTGGCGGGCGGGGGAAGGCAAAAGGCAAGACCTGACTCCTTTTTGCTCCTTTTCTTGTGACTCCTTTTCTTGCGATCGCTGCTTTGAATAAATGTATAAGAAAGTAGGTTGACAGTGACTAGTTTGCTTGTCTTGTGTGGGCTCCTTCTCACCCTATTTTCGATGGTAGCTGCTGCAAGTCCAGAGGAACCATTGTCAGACGGAATGCCCAGGGAGTGGGGACACGTTGCGAAACAAAATCACGAAGGATGCATGGGAGTAGCGGGCCAATATTATCTGATTGGAAAAGTGGTTCCTGAGGATCCCAGTTTTCTAGGTACGCTAAATTATATTTTGCAAGTCCCGTTGCCCGCCGCAGCATATCAGCCTAACGCAGAAAAATTTGCCACCTTCGGTATTGTCAATAATCAACGTATCGAAGTGACGATTGTGTTGGGGGGGCTGCTAGATCATCAGTAAAGGAAGTAAATTGCGAGGATGGCTGGCTACGATTTAGCGAGAAAGGTGTGAACCGGGCCGAAGGCAACTCTGTCCAGTTTCACACGACCTCTTTGTTGGCGAAAAACCAGGACGGAGACTTGGTGGTGCAATATTCCGAGAATACCGATTCTAGTACGCTTTTTGGCCTACTTAGAAGCAAATCTGCGGTTCGATATTGGATATTATTCCCCCGCAAACAATAGCGTCAGAACATAAGCAGAAGGAAAAAGGGGTCAAGCTTTGGTTGTTGGGTTATTAGATGGGTGCGCTATGGTTTACCCGACATCCCACGGTTTCGCTGCTCGACCTGCCAAATCCCGACTGCCGTGGATGACGGCCAAGATATATACCTGCCCGGTTTCGATAAGATAGATGATGCGATAGCCTTGGAAAATGAGTTCCCGTACGTCTTCGCGCGTATCTGCCTCAGGCACTTGCCGCCCGAGCCTTGGATGATCTTTTAATACGCAGACTGCATCGATCAGCCGATCAACGAATTGCTCGGCGTAGTAAGGAACGTCGCGCGCGATGTAATCGTAGAGTTCGTCGAGGTCAGCCTCGGCGACATCCGACCAGGCAAGCCTCATGCGCGCTGTTTTTTATCGAGTAGCCGTCGCTTGACCTCATCGTGTGGGACAGTGCGGCCTTCGGCCACGGCTTTGAGCCCCGCCTCAATTTTCTGCTTCACGTACAACTCATACATGATGTCGTCCCAAGTTGCTTGGTCGGGTAAATGCTCGATCAACGCTTGGGCGGCTTGTTTTGGTGTGGCCATGGTTCACCTCTTTAGATTTGCAACTCCAAGAAATTCTACGCCTGAAGATAGCATGTTGCCATGCTGGCTCCGCCATGCCTTGTAAGCAACGGTAGAGCCTCGAAAAACCGAACAACCTTAGATTCAAAGAGTGCCAGTATTAGCCCGAACAAATTGGACAATTCGGGTTTTTGTAGCGCAAGCATCCTGCTTGCATGCCGGCAGGATGCAGGCGCTACACGTCCCGGCTCACCCCAAAAACAACTTATACGCCGGGTTCGTGCTCTCATCCCAATACGCGTAGCCCAGCTTATCCAAGAACGCTTGAAATGCGGGCTTTTCTTTCGGCGGGACTTGGATGCCGACCAGGACGCGGCCGTAGTCGGTGCCGTGGTTTCGGTAGTGGAATAGGCTGATGTTCCAGCCTTTGCTCATGCTATTCAGGAATTTCATCAGCGCGCCGGGGCGTTCGGGGAATTCGAAGCGGTAGAGCAGTTCGTTTTGAGCAAGGGGGGCGCGGCCGCCGACTAGGTGGCGGATGTGCAGCTTGGCCATTTCGTTGTCGGTGAGGTCGAGTGCGGTGATGCCGACTTTTTTCAGTGCGGTGACGAGGTGGTTAATGTCGCCGCGTTCTTGTACTTCAATACCCGCGAATACGTGCGCCACTTTCGGGTCGGCGAAGCGATAGTTGAATTCGGTGATGTTGCGCGGCCCGAGCAGGGTGCAGAATTTCTTGAAGCTGCCCGGCGTCTCGGGGATGGTGACGGCGAGGATGCCTTCGCGCTGCTCGCCCAATTCGGCGCGCTCCGCGACGTGGCGCAGGCGATCGAAATTCATATTGGCGCCGCTGGCGATGGCGACCAAGGTTTTATCCTTGAGTTTGTGGCGTGTGGCATAGGCCTTGGCCCCCGCGATGCTGAGCGCGCCCGCCGGTTCCAGGATGGAGCGCGTATCGTTGAACACGTCTTTGATCGCGGCGCAGATTTCATCCGTATCCACCAGCACGATTTCATCCACGAATTTTTTGCACAGGCGGAACGTTTCTTCGCCCACTTGCTTCACGGCCACGCCATCCGCGAACAATCCCACCTGGGTGAGCAGCACGCGTTCTTTTTTCTTGAGCGAGCGGTACATGGCGTCGGCATCCGATGGTTCGACGCCGATGATTTTGATTTCCGGCCGCAAGGCTTTGACATAGGCGGCGATGCCGGCGATCAAGCCGCCGCCGCCCACCGGCACGAAGATGGCGTGGATCGCCTCGCCGTGTTGGCGCAGGATTTCCATGCCGACCGTGCCTTGGCCGGCGATCACATCCGGGTCGTCGTAAGGGTGGACGAAGGTGAGCTTGTGTTTCTTTTCCAGGGTGCGCGCGTGGTGGTAGGCCTCGTCGTAGGAGTCGCCATGCAGGATGACTTTCGCACCGCGATTCTTCACGGCCAACACTTTGATCTGCGGCGTGGTGGCGGGCATGACGATGGTGGCATTGCAACCGAGGCGCTGCGCGGCGAGCGCCACGCCTTGGGCATGGTTGCCGGCGGAAGCGGCGATCACGCCGCGCTTCAATGCAGCCGGCGGTAGATGCGCCATTTTGTTGTAGGCGCCGCGCAGCTTGAAGGAGAACACGCTTTGCATGTCTTCGCGTTTGAGCAGCACGGTATTGCCGAGTCGTTGCGAGAGCACGGGCGCTACGTCGAGCGGGCTTTCCAGCGCAACCTCGTAAACGCGGCTGGTGAGGATTTTTTTCAGGTAATCGGGCGTGGTCATTTTTTTGTTAAGCGCGCTAAAACCCCTATTCTAATTGAGAAAATCCGCCTTAGGCGCTATCCTGTCGGCTTTATGACGATATTTAAGAAGAACACCATGACGCAAGACGAAATGAAAAAAGCTACGGCCATCGCCGCCATCGAGTATGTCGAAGCTAATGTCGAGCTTGGCATCATCGGCGTGGGCACCGGTTCCACCGCCAACCACTTCATTGATGCTTTGGCCAAGATTAAACACAAAATTGACGGCGCAGTCGCAAGCAGCGAGGCCACTGCGCAGCGCTTGAAAAGCCACGGCATCGCCGTGCTGGATCTGAATTCCGTGGGCGAGATGCCGGTATATGTGGATGGCGCAGATGAGATTACCGAGCATATGCACATGATCAAAGGCGGCGGCGGCGCGCTAACGCGCGAGAAAATCGTGGCCGCATGCGCCAGAAAATTCGTGTGCATCGCCGACGAGAGCAAGCTGGTCGGCATGCTGGGAAAATTTCCGCTGCCGGTGGAAGTGATCCCGATGGCGCGCAGCTATGTGGCGCGCGAGTTGGTGCGCCTAGGCGGCCAGCCCAAGTTGCGCGAGGGGTTTACCACGGATAACGGCAACGTCATCTTGGATGTGCATAATCTGGAAATCATGAATCCGGTGGAGTTGGAAACCGCGATCAACCAGATTACCGGCGTGGTGACCAATGGCTTGTTTGCGCGGCGCCCGGCGGATGTGTTCCTGATGGGCACGCCGAACGGAGTCACGGTATTAAAGACGCATTAGCGCTGTGCCATAAAAGTGCAATAATGCGGCTCTATAGTCTAAAAGTTTCACTAGCGGGAGAAGGCAATGCCTGAGCATATTTCAAAACAGTTCGACCAGGAATTAGAAGCGGTGCGTGCCCGTGTGCTGCAAATGGGCGGTTTGGTCGAAGAGCAGATCATCAATGCCATGGAAGCACTCGCCTCGGGTAATGTGGAGTTGGCGAATACCGTGATGGCCAACGACCATCGGGTGAATGCGTTGGAAGTTGCGCTGGACGAAGAGTGCAGCATGATCATCGCGCGCCGCCAGCCGACCGCGCGCGATCTGCGCATGCTGTTGACGGTGATTAAAACCATCACCGATCTGGAGCGCATCGGCGACGAGGCCTCCAAGGTCGCGCGCATGGCGAAGCTGATCTATGAAACCGATCGCATCGTCTCGCCGCGCTTCACCGAAATCAAGCACATGACGACCATCGTGCTGGATATGCTGCGCAAGGCGCTGGACGGCTTCGCCCGCCTGGAAGCGAGCAACGCGACGCAAATTGCGCGGCTCGATGAGTCGGTGGATGAAGAATACCGCATGGTGCTGCGCCATCTCGTCACCTACATGATGGAAGACCCGCGCTCGATTTCCATGTTTATCGAAATTATTTTCGCCGCCAAAGCCATCGAGCGCATGGGCGACCACGCCAAAAACATGTCCGAGTATGTGGTGTACATGGTCAAAGGCAAGGATGTGCGCCATACCAGTGTGGAAGAAATAGAAAAGGAAGTGTCTCGCTAGTTGGCTGAGACCGCCTTGCCAGCGCACGACATCATCGCCGCGGTCGATCTGGGCTCAAATAGTTTCCGGCTCCAGGTCGCGCGCATTATTGACGATCAAATTTACCCCCTCGATTCGCTCAAGGAATCCGTGCGTCTGGCCGCCGGGCTGACGGACGACAATCAGCTTGATCCGGCCGCACAAGCACGCGCGCTCGCTTGTCTCAAGCGCTTCAACGAACGCTTGCGCGATTTGCCGCGCGAGGCGGTGCGCGTAGTGGGCACCAATACCTTTCGCATCGCCAAAAATGCCCGCACCTTCATCCAGGCAGCGGAAGCTGCGCTAGGTTTCCCGATCGATATCATCGCCGGGCACGAGGAAGCGCGTTTGATTTATCTGGGTGTCTCGCGCGGCCTGCCGATTTCGGCCGCCAAACGTTTGGTGGTGGATATTGGCGGTGGCTCGACCGAATTCATTATCGGGCAAGGTTTCGATCCGTTGGAGATGGAAAGTCTCTACATGGGCTGCGTGAGTTTTTCGCAGCGCTATTTTCCTGATGGCAAAATCGGTAAAGGCGCACTGCAAAAAGCCGAGTTGGCTGCGCGCGCGCAAGTTCAAGTCATCGCCAGCCGATTCTCCGCCGGCGCATGGCAGGAGGCCGTGGGCTCTTCCGGCACGGCGCGTGCGCTGGCCGACATCATGCAGCAGAATGGCTGGAGCGATGGCGGCATTACCGCGCTCGGCATCGAGAAGTTGCGTGCGCTTCTAGTGAAAGCCGGTGAGGTAAAAGCCTTGTCGCTACCAGGCCTGCAAGGAGAGCGCATTCCGGTCTTGCCGGGTGGTTTCAGTATCATGGCCGGCATTTTCGCCGAGCTCAAGATTGAGCAGATGGCTGTGACCGGCGGCGCGCTGCGCGAAGGCGTGCTACTCGATTTATTCGGCCGCTTTCATCACCACGACCAGCGCGATGCGACCGTTACGCAATTCATGCGCCGTTATCATGTGGATACCGTACAAGCCGCGCGGGTGGAAGCGCTGGCCTTGGCCCTGTTCGATCAAGTCGCCGTGCATCTCACGCAGGATGTGGAAAGCGCCCGGCGCTTGCTGATCTGGGCGGCGCGTCTGCATGAAGTGGGGATTACCATCGCGCATGCCGGTTACCACAAGCATTCCGCCTACATCCTGGGCAATGCCGACATGCCGGGTTTTTCTAAAACTGATCAAGCGCGGCTCTCGCGTTTGGCGCGCACGCATCGCGGCGGCTTAGTCAAAGCGCTTAAGGAGCAAGCGATTGAGGAAGAATGCTGGGAATTAATTGCGATCTTGCGCCTAGCTGTCCTACTCTGCCGCAATCGGCGCGATCCGGATCAGACTGCACTGCACTATCAACGTGAGGGTAGCGCCCTGCGCTTAATCATCGATCCACAATGGCTCGCCGACAGCCCGCTCACCGAAACCTTGCTCGAAGAGGAAATCCAGCAGTGGAAGGCGGTGGGTGGCAGCTTGGAAGTGGAGTATCGCCAAGCGCGTCAGATAGCGGGTTGACCTGCTTTAGGCCGGCCGCCATTGGCGTGGTGGTACAAAGCATGTCACGTTGCGCAAAACCGGGTCGGATATTCCGCTTACCCTTGCCGATTGAACCGCACCGTGATGGGTAAGAACTACGCAGCCAGTTCTAACGGCTCGATCTTATCCATTACCTGCTTCAACGACTTTTCGGCTTGGCGCAAGTCATATTGTGCTTGCAGGTTGATCCAGAAGTCCGGGGTAGTGCCGAAGTACCGCGCCAGACGCAAAGCGGTATCGGCGGAGATAGCCCGCTTGCCATGCACGATTTCATTGATCCGGCGTGGCGGAACTGAGACTGCTTGGGCAAGCCGGTATTGTGACACCCCCAGCGGTCCCAAGAAATCCTCGTTCAGAATCTCGCCTGGATGAATGTCAGGCAGGCGGCCACGGCCAACGACACCGGAAAAATCCGTCCGGCCCAAGTCTTCGCGTTTGATGATAGCCATAATTCAATCTCTCCTAGTGATAGTCCACAATCTCGACTTCATGTGCATTTTTGTCATCCCACTTGAAACAGATGCGCCACTGATCGTTGATGCGGATGCTCCATTGCCCTGCGCGGCTACCCTTTAACTGCTCCAGCCGATTGCCTGGTGGAACGCGCATGTCGGAAATGTCTCGCGCTGCATCCAATTGCAAGAGCTTTCTCAGTGCAACTTTCTGCATCGGTCTTGGCAGGGACAAGACCGGCTTGCCTTGAAAGATAGCTGCAGTCGGTTTGCCTACGAAGCTAATGATCATGGCTAATGATAACGAATTGCGTTATTAACGTCAATCGTTAATATATCGCGGGCCAGGTTTTGCAGCATTTAGCTTAGATTGACTATGGGCAAAGAAAAGGCCGGTAACCCTTACTCTATCGAGTTTACCGGCCTGCTTTGGATAACGTAGGATTGTATCTTGGTGCGGCTGAGGGGAATCGAACCTCCGACCTTCGGTTTACAAAGCGTCTTAGATGGAATCAAGCATCACTGTTAAGTAAGTAAATAGCTGCACTTGAAGTCTTCGGATTTCGTGCGGCTGTTTTTTATTCTGATGTCGCTACTATATAATGTCGCCGATGCCGCTTTAGCTCAGGGGTAGAGCAACCGCCTTGTAAGCGGTAGGTCGTCAGTTCGAATCCGACAAGCGGCACCATCCATTTGAATTCAGTGTGAGCGTGGAAATATAAAAGGCCGGTGATTCGGGCCTTTTATATGTGCGCTTAGTCGTCATGATGATCATGTTTACTCATTTTCTTGTGATGCCCCTGATGCTGACCATTGCGTTTATGTTGCCTAAGCTGATTTGCCGCCTGGCGGGCGCTCAGCGTCAGGTTCAATTAGCAATGTTTATTGCATGATCAGAAAATCTGCCTTGCTAGGAATGTGATTTCAAAGGAAAATCCGCCGTCCTTAAGGTGTCGATGCATCTGTTTTAGGCGGGCGTTAGGTACGGAATAAACCCCAAGCGAGCACTCTCGCTTTTATTTTTGGTAGATATATTAGTAATTTATGATGTAATAACGTACCGGTTCTTGGCATAAGAACGGTCTATCCTGTAAAGAATTTATGAGCGCTGCGACCATAAAAATTGAAAATCATGACCAGCAAGCGGTGAAATTCACCACTTGTTATATGTGTGCTTGCCGTTGTGGCATCAAAGTCACCCTGGAAGCGGGCAAAGTGCGCTTTATCCAGGGTAATCGCAATCACCCGACCAATCAGGGCGTGTTGTGCGCCAAGGGTTCGGCCGGGATCATGAAGCAGTATTCGCGCGCCAAGCTCTCCAAACCCTTAATGCGCAAGCCGGGCAGCCATCGCGGTACGGGCGAATTCGTCGAAATCGAGTGGGAGCAGGCACTCGATCTACTGACCGATCGGCTCGATCTGATTCGGTCTACCGATCCTTCTAAATTGGCGTTCTTCACCGGGCGCGACCAGATGCAGGCGCTGACCGGTCTCTGGGCGCAGCAATTCGGCACGCCGAACTGGGCGGCGCATGGCGGCTTCTGTTCGGTGAATATGGCGGCGGCGGGTTTGTACACCATCGGCTTTTCGTTCTGGGAATTCGGCGCGCCGGATTGGGATTACGCCAAATATTTCGTCATGTGGGGCGTGGCTGAAGATCACTCTTCAAACCCCATCAAGATCGGCCTGGAAAAGCTCAAGCGCCACGGCGGTAAATTCGTGTCGATCAACCCGGTACGCACCGGCTATTCGGCCATTGCCGATGAATGGATTCCAATCAAGCCCGGCATGGATGGGCTGCTGGCCATGTCGGTCGTGCATGTGCTGTTGTCGCGCGAATTGTTCGATTGGGAATTTTTAGTGCGCTACACCAATGCGCCGTGGATGGTGGTGCAGACGCCGGGCAAGATGGGCGACGGCCTGTTCCTGCGCGATGAGGCAGGCAACCCGCTGGTGTGGGATTTGGAAAAACAAGCATTCGTCAGCGCGCTGGACGCCGATATCGCGCCTGCTGTGTTCGGCGAATTTGTCGCGCCCGACGGCCGCCCGCTGAAGACCTCGATGCAACTCATGGCCGAGCGCTATCTGGACGAGCGCTATGCCCCGGAAAATGTCGCCGCCGAATGCGGCGTGCCGGCCGATGCCATCGAACGTATGGCGCTGGAAATGGCGCATGTCGCGTTCAAGGAAACGGTCGAACTCGATATCGAATGGACCGACATCTGGGGCCGCAAGCACGATAAGGTGATCGGCCGCCCCGTGGCGATGTATGCCATGCGCGGTATCTCTGCGCACTCCAACGGCTTCCATGCTTGCCGTGCGATTCATCTGATTCAAATGCTGCTGGGCGCACTCGACGGCCCAGGCAATTTCCGCGCACGGGCGCCGTATCCGAAGCCGATTCCGCCGCACCAGGTGCCGGAAAATAATATCGACATTATCCACGCGCCGAATACCCCGCTGTCGCGTCCGCCCTTGGGCTTTCCGACGCGGCCCGAAGATTTGGTGATTGACCATGACGGCAATCCGCTGCGCATCGACAAAGCGTATTCGTGGGAGACGCCGATCGCCTCGCACGGGCTGATGCATATGGTGATTACCAATGCGACCAATCACGACCCGTATGCGATTGATACCCTGATTTTGTTCATGGCGAATATGGCGTGGAATTCGTCGATGAACACCAAGAGCGTGCAAGAGATGCTGGTCGAGGAAGATCCGGAAGAGCCCGGTCAGTACAAGATTCCCTTCCTGGTGATGGTGGATGCGTATCACTCCGAAACGGTGAATTTCGCCGACTTGGTTTTGCCCGATACGACTTACCTTGAGCGCCACGACTGCATTTCGCTCCTGGATCGCCCGATCTCCGAACCGGATGCGGCGGCGGATGCGATTCGTTATCCCATCGTGGAACTCGATCGCGATGTGAAACCGTGGCAAGAAGTGCTGGTGGAATTGGCCTCGCGCTTGAAATTTCCCGCGTTCACCAACAAAGACGGCACGCGTAAATTCAAGAACTACCCGGACTTCATCGTCAATTACGAACGCAGCCCGGGCGTGGGTTTTCTCGCTGGCTGGCGCGGCAAGGACGGCGACAAATCGCTCAAAGGCGAACCAAACCCGAAGCAGTGGGAAAAGTACATCGAGAACGAATCGTTCTTCGCCCACCACTGGCCGGACAACATGAAATACAACCGCTTTGCCAACAAAGATTATTTGGAGGTGGCGGCGGAGGTCGGCTTCGTGGGTAAAGCCGAGCCGATCATCATGCAGTTTTATTCCGAGCCGCTGCAAAAGTTTCGCCTCGCGGGGCAAGGCTTGTACGACGGGCCGCAGCCTAAGAACCAAACCGACCGCGACCGCTTGGTGAAATATTTCGATCCGCTGCCGCTGTGGTATCAGCCGTTGGAACAGCAGCGCGTGAATGAAGCGGAATATCCGTTCTACGCGCTCACCCAACGCCCGATGCTGATGTACCACTCCTGGGATTCGCAAAACGTATGGCTGCGTCAGTTGCTCGCGCAAAACTATATGTATATGAATCGCGGCAAGGCCGAGCGCATGGGCTTGAAAGACGACGATTGGATTTGGGTCGAGTCGCACAACGGTAAGATTCGCTGCCAATTGAAAACCATGGAAGGCTGCGAAGAAAACACGGTGTGGACCTGGAACGCCATCGGCAAGCAAGGCGGCGCCTGGGGTCTGAAGCCGGAGGCATCGGAAGCGAAGAAGGGCTTCCTGCTCAATCACCTGATTTCCGAATTGTTGCCGGAGAAGCAGGGCGAACGGCGCATTACCAACTCCGATCCGGTTACCGGCCAAGCGGCGTGGTTTGATTTGCGCGTCAAAATCTACAAAGCCGCGCTAGGCGAAGTCGGTAGCTGGCCGGAATTCCCCGCCATCAAACCGCTGCCGCACGACGACGGCGAGCGGCCGAATGTGCTGCGTTACAGCACCCGCACCGATACGGAATAAAGCATGCGATTAGGTTTAGTGATTGATCTGGATGTCTGCGTCGGCTGCCACGCCTGCGCGGTGGCATGCAAGGAGTGGAATGCCTCCGGCACCACCGCGCCGCTGACCGACTATCAACCCTATGGCGCGGAGCCATCCGGCGTGTGGTTTAACCGCATTCGCCACTACGAAGTGGGCGACTATCCGCACAGTAAAACCATCAACTTCCCCATGTCGTGCATGCACTGCGAAGATGCGGCGTGCGTCACGGTGTGCCCCACGGGGGCTTCCTATAAGCGCGCGGAAGACGGCATCGTGCTGGTGGATCAAGACAAGTGCATGGGTTGCAACTACTGCTCGTGGGCGTGCCCTTACGGCGCGCGTGAATTGGATCGCGAATCCGGCACGATGAAGAAATGCACCTTATGCGTGGATCGTATTTACGACACGCAACTTCCCTTCGAAGAGCGCCAGCCCGCGTGTGTGCTGACCTGCCCGACGCATGCGCGCATGTTCGGTGATTTGGATGATCCCGAGTCGGCGGTGAGCCAACGGGTGCGCGAACGCGAAGGCTATCAACTGATGCCGGAGTTGGGCTACAACCCGACCAACCATTACTTGCCGCCGCGCAAGGCGACGCCGATTCCGACCGAGAATATGGGCAAGCCTGGTTTTAAGGAACGGTTGAAGAACCTGGCGAATAAGATTGTTAAGCGGTAAATCCTGTCCATTTAGGTTTTGGTGACACCATGCATCCAGCGTTTAGCGTTATTTTTTTCACGGTCAGTTCCGGCGCGGGCTTCGGCTTATTCGCGCTGTTGTATTTTGCCGACCTATTGAAACTGGGCGGTGGCCTGTCGGGCGAACAAATTGCGGTCACGGGCGCGATCGCCTTCTTTTTCATTATCGGCGGCTTGCTGTCCTCGGTGTTGCACCTGGCGAACCCGAAAAATGCTTGGCGTGCGTTTAGCCGTTTTCGCACCTCGTGGCTGTCGCGTGAGGGCGTGTTCTCGGTGGTTTTCTTCCCAGTGGCATTCGCTTATCTGGTTTTAAGCTGGTTCAGTCTGTCCAATCTGGAACTGTTGCGCGTGCTGCTGGGCTTGGTGGCGACCTTGCTGGCGTGGGTTACGGTTTTTAGCACCGGCATGATTTATGGTTGCTTGAAAACGATCCGGCAGTGGAATACGCCGCTGGTGCCGGCGAATTATTTAGCGCTGGGCAATTTTTCCGGTGCCTTGATATTGCTGGCGGTGGCGGCTTGGGCGGGGCTGGACTTGCAACCGTTCGCCTATCTTGCGGGCAGCATGCTGATCATCGCCGGCTTGCTAAAGGCGATTTATTATTTCTGGATCGCCGAGCCGGGTGCGGGACCCAGCATCCAAACCGCGACCGGATTTACCCGCGCCCAAGTACGGCTGTTGGATGCCGGCCATACGCATGGCACCTTTTTGACCCAGGAATTTGGCTTTCAATTGGCGCGGGAATACGCGCTGGCGCTGAAACTTTTTGTTTTTGTCATTGGGTTTATCGCCCCGCTGGCACTCTTAATTTTGACCTCAGGTAAGCCTTCACTTACCTTAAGTGTATTGACTGTCGGCTTGGCTTTAGCTGGCTTGGTCGCCGAGCGCTGGTTGTTTTTCGCCGAGGCAAGGCATGTGGTCAATCTCTACCACGGCAGCCAGCGTTGTTAAGAACGGAAATCAGGCATTGCGCCGGGGCCACCTTCGATATATTATTATTCGCTAATTTACTCATCACGGAGTAGAAGCATGTTCGGAATGTCTATTAAAGAAGTCGATGCCTTTGGCTTGCAACAAATGCAAGCGGGCGGTGAAGTGGTGATGATTGACGTGCGCACGGATGTTGAATTCGCGCAGGGTTCGATCCAGGGCGCCAAACATCTGCCCCTGCACATGCTGCCCCTCATGGCGGATAAACTGGAGAATGCAAAGCCAGTGGTGTTGATCTGCCGCAGCGGTGCGCGATCGGCCCAGGCCTGTGCCTTCTTGGCGCAAAAGGGATTCGAGAATGTGTATAACCTGCGCGGCGGTGTCATGGGCTGGGCGCAAGCCGGGCTGGCGCTGGCGGCGGCTTGAGTTGCGTGTGGGTGGCAAGTAGATCAAAATGCTCGTTTTTTACCGTTTGACTTATTTTAATTAGGAGATGGAAATGAATTTCGATAAAGAACTGGATGCTCGTGGCCTGAATTGCCCGCTGCCGATTCTGCGCACCAAGAAAGGCCTGGCCGAATTGACCAGCGGCCAAGTACTAAAAGTCATCGCGACCGATCCCGGTTCGGTGAAAGACATGCAAGCGTTTGCCAAGCAAACCGGCAACGAGTTGGTTTCGTCAGCCGAAGCAGGCGGCGAGTTCACCTTCTTCATGAAGAAGAAATAATAATAAAAAATAAGTTTTACGCTGTTGGATAGACGCGAGCGGGGCAATTAATCCGCAATTTTGAAGGAGATTTACATGGCTAAGAAACTCGCGATCATCGCGACCAAAGGCACGCTCGATTGGGCCTATCCACCACTGATTCTGGCATCGACTGCAGCAGCGCTGGACTATGAAGTACAAGTATTTTGTACTTTTTACGGATTGCAAATGCTACGCAAGGATGTGAGCGGCCTCAAAATAAGCCCCCTGGGTAATCCCGGCATGCCGATGAAAATGCCATTTGGCCCCAAGTGGTTCAAAGACATTAACTGGAACATACCGAACATCATTCAAGCAAACGTCCCAGGCTTTGAAGTGCTGGCCACGACCTTGATGAAGCAGACCATCAAAAACTGCGGGGTTGCCTCGATTGAAGATTTACGCGGCCTGTGCATCGAGGCGGATGTGAAATTCGTCGCCTGCCAGATGACGGTGGAGCTATTCGGATTTGAGCATAGCGAATTCATCGACGGTCTTGATTTTGTCGGCGCCGCTTCCTTCCTCGAATTCGCCGGCGATAGCGATATTTGCTTGTATATTTAATACCTGTCACAGCAGCACCTTAACGGCCAAGCGAGGGTAACCCGCTTGGCCGTTAATCATTTCGGGGGCAGAGAACCCCTTTCGTGCGTAGTGGTGCAGTCAATTGCGGCAAGCGATGGGTGTAAAATGAATCCGATTAATCGCGAGTGGGGATAACAAGATGGCAAACGTACGCGGCTGCAATTTGCCGGACGATTTGTATTATCACGTCGATGGCAACGTCTGGGCGCGTATCGGTGCGGATGGGGTGGTCACCCTCGGCATGACGTCCTATGCCTGCGCCTTGGCCGGGCAACTGGTCGCCGCCACGCCGAAGAAACTCGGCAAGCAAATCGAACAAAACAAAACGGTCTGCACCGTGGAATCAGGCAAATGGGTGGGTCCAGTCAAGGCCCCTGTCGGCGGCGAATTGATCGAGATCAATGAAGCGGTAAGCGCCAAGCCGGCCCTGGTGAATGAGGACCCCTACGACGCGGGCTGGATGGCGAAAATCAAGCCGGCCCACTGGGCGGAAGAAAGCAAAAGTTTGATCAGCGGCGCTGAGATCGGGCCGGCATTCGAAGCCAAAATGAATGCGGATGGTTTTGGCGGCTGCTGAGTGGCAGGCGTCGGGCGTCAGGATTCAGGCGTCAGGGGGTGGGGGATGAGTGATTGGTTGGATGTCTTGCGGCAAATCGAACCGCTGGAAGAAGTTGCGCTTGATACCGGCTTGATCACGCAAATGGCGCGACGCGCGGAACATGCCAGTACATCGCGCATCAATTTTTATACCCCCACCTTTAAGGCTTACGCCTCATCTGAAATTAAAGGGTGTGGCAAGCAGTCGTGGCCCGCAGTGTCGATTACCGGCGGCGAATGCAAACTGGCCTGCGATCACTGCAAGGCAAAAATCCTGGAACCGATGATTCCGGCGCGTACGCCGCAAGATTTGTGGCGCGTGGTGAATCAGCAGGTCGAACTCGGTGCCCAAGGCATGCTGCTCACCGGCGGCTCGAATCACCGCAACGAAGTGGAATACGGTCCATATTATTCGACGATTCGCCGCATCAAAGATACCTTCCCCGCATTCAAGATAGCCCTGCATACCGCCTTGGTTGATCTCGACATCGCACGCCGCATGGAAGACGCCGGTATCGATGTGGCGATGATGGATGTGATCGGCGCGCAAGACACCCTCACTCAGGTCTACCATTTGCGCCGCAGCGTGGATGATTTCGAGCGCTCGCTCGAATATCTGGTGGCGACCAACATGAAGGTCGTGCCGCACATTGTGCTCGGCTTGCATTACGGCCATTTCCTCGGCGAGTGGCACGCGCTCGATATCGTCAAACGCCATCGGCCCGATGCGTTGGTGCTGGTGGTGGTGATGCCGCACTACGCCCCGCAAGACCGGCCGTTTGCCACGCCCGACGCACATGAGGTGGGCCGCTTCTTTCTGGATGCACGCGCCGCGATGCGTGATGCGCCTTTGCTGTTAGGCTGCGCGCGCCCTGCCGGCCGCGTGAAAAGCCAAATCGATGCTTACGCCGTGATGGCTGGGCTGAACGGTATCGCGCATCCCGCCGACGGCATGGTCGAGTTGGCGGCCCGATTGGGGCGTGAAGTGCGCGTGACGCCGGCTTGCTGCTCCATCGCCGTGGGAGATGAAGTGATGGCGATCGATACCGAGGATGCGGGCTTGCAAGTGGATGTGCAGAAAGTGATCGAGTTTGAGCGTGCTCAGCGCAGGCCACTGGATATCAAAATCATCCGCGCAGTGGAGCTGGCGCGATGAAACCTACTTGGCGTGTTATCGATACCGGCCTGCGCCGCGCGGCAGAGAATATCGCGCTTAACCGTGCCTTGCTCGAAGCGCGACAAGCCGACGAGATGCCGAGCTCGCTGCGTTTTCTGCGCTTCCATCCTTCTGCCTTATTGGGTTTTCATCAGAGCGCTGAGCAAGAGATCAATCTGGATTACTGCCGCGTACAGGGCATCGATATTCAGCGCCGCATCACCGGTGGCGGGGCGATTTATTTCGACGAGACGCAGCTTGGCTGGGAATTGTATTTACACAAGCGGGATCTCGGCACGGCGGATATGCAAGCGATCACGCGCCGCATCTGCGAAGCGGCGGCTCGAGGCATACAAGCCCTGGGGGTGGACGCCCAATTCCGTCCGCGCAATGACATCGAAGTCGATGGCCGGAAAATTTCCGGTACCGGCGGCGCCTTCGATGGCGATGCGCTGATGTTCCAAGGCACGCTGCTGATCCGATTCGATGTGGAAAAAATGCTACGCGTGCTACGCATTCCGGTGGAGAAGCTATCGGACAAGGCGATCGCCTCGGCGCGTGAGCGGGTGGCGAATTTGGCCGATTTGCTCGGTCATGCCCCGGAGATGCAAGACATACAGGCGGCAATGATCCAGGCATTCGCCGACGAATTCGGTGTGGCCTTCGAAGCGGGGAATATATCTCCAGTTGAGCAGGCGCGTTTCGACACTGCCTTGGCGGAAATCGATACCGAAGATTGGGTGCATATGTTGCATCGCCCGCAAGCCGATGTGCCGATTGTGGAAGCGGTGCAAAAATTTCCTGGTGGTCTGGTGCGTGCCAGCGTGGCTTACGATCGTGCGCGTCAACGCATCAAACAGGTCTGGTTCTCCGGTGATTTTTTCGTGAGCCCCAAGCGGGTGATTGTGGACCTAGAAGCGGCCTTGCGCGATACCGATGTGGCCGACTGTAAGCGTCGTGTGCACGCGTTTTTTGCCGAGCGTGAAGTCGATATGCTGGGTTTGCAGCCGGAGGATTTTGTCGCGGTGATCCAGTCGGCGCTGAGTCAATTCGAACCACAGGTCAGCGTGCCGTGAGCAAGCAGACGCACGTCGATGTCTTGGTGATTGGCCTTGGCCCGGCGGGCGGTGCGGCGGCAGCGGCGGCGGCGCGTGCCGGCTTGTCGGTGCTGGCGGTGGAGCGTAAGGCGCACGTGGGCGTGCCCGTACAATGCGCCGAGTTTATTCCGCTGCCCTTGGGTAAATACGCCCAAGCCGAGAACGTCTTGGTGCAGCGCATCGCCGGCATGAAAAATTATCTGCCCTCGGGTGTGACTGAGACGGTGGCTTTTCCGGGCTTGATGATCGACCGTGCGGCGTTCGATCAAGCGCTGGCGCGAGAGGCTGAAGCGCAAGGCGCGGAATTGTGTTTGGCCAGCCGCCTGCTGCGGCTCGATGCGCAGCATTCGATTGCGCTTATCCAAACGCCTGAGGGTGAGCGTGAAATAATGTACCGCTTGTTGATCGCCGCCGATGGCCCTTACTCCACTGTCGCATCGCAATTAGGGTTGCCACCCTTGGAAACGGTATTTACCCGGCAATACACGGTGCCCCTGCTGCAACCTTATGCCGATACGGATATTTGGCTTTCCGACGAATATCCGGGCGGCTATGCCTGGTTGTTCCCCAAAGGAGATTGCGCGAATCTGGGCTTGGGGGCGGATAAGGACTACACGCATGATTTGAAGCAACCCTTAGATGCATTGCACGCCCGCTTAGTTGATCAAGGGGTAGTAGGGGCTACCATCCTGTCGTTGACTGGCGGCTTGATCCCTGTGGGAGGATTGCGAACGCGCTTAGTGGTGGATAAAACACTATTCGTGGGTGATGCGGCGGGGCTGACGCATCCGATTACCGGCGCGGGTATTGCCGCTGCGCTTGTTTCCGGTGAGTGCGCGGGCCAAGCGGCTGCGCGTTTCTTGCTGGCCAACGAGGCTGATGCGCTAAATGAATTCGAAGCTGAGATGAGAGACCATTTCGAAATGAGCCTCGCACGTGCAATGGCGCGCAGACAGTGGCTCAATCAGCACTGGCATACCCTCGCCGCGTGTGAGGATGGGATGCATCGCAAGGGTTGGATTGCGTTTCCGGAATATTTTGCAGAATAGACAGGATTAACACGATGAATCATCCCGAGCAGCCAATTAATTTCTACCGCCCCGACTATCACGCCAAAACACCGGCGATGCGCTCGCCCGAGTATGTGCAGATGAGCACCGCAGCGGCGATCACGCTCGGCTTGATTCCCGGCCAGATGTATCGCACGGCTTGTACCCATTGCTTGAACCTGCTCGTGACCTATCCCGAAGGCTGCCGCGCCAATTGCGCGTACTGCGGCTTGGCGCGGCATCGGGAGGAGGCGCGCGATTACGCCGACCGCAATTTCATCCGCGTCGATTGGCCCACCGCACACTACGACGAGGTGATCGAGCGCGTGCGCGCCGGCGCCGACAAGGGCCAATTCCAGCGCATGTGTATTTCCATGATCACGCATCCGAATTCGGATGCCGATACTTTCGTGCTGTTAAAAAAATGGGTGGCAGTGCTACCGCATATTCCGGTGTCCATCCTTTCCAACCCCACCACGATGGAAAAGACCGATCTGATCGAAATGAGGCGATTAGGCGCGGAGATTTTTACCGTGGCGCTGGATGCGGTCACCCCCGCGATCTTCGAACGCACCCGCGGTAAGACCGTGGACAGCCCGCATCGCTGGGAAAAATACTGGCAAGCCATTGAATGGGCGGCGGAGGTATTCGGATCTGAGCGCTTCGGCGCACATTTGATTTGCGGCATGGGCGAGACCGAGCGCGAGCTGCTCGAAGTCTGCCAGCGCATTAAAGATATGGGGGGGCACAACCATCTATTCGCCTTCTTCCCCGAGCAGGGTTCATTGATGGAGGATTGGCCAGCAGTGGATCGCGCCCAATGGCGCCGGGTACAACTGGCGCGCTTCATCATCGACTATGCGGGAGGGCGCATCGAACGCATGGCATTTGACGGGCAGGGTCGGCTCGTGGGCTTCGGTTTGCCCGAAAGCGAGCTGAACGCACTAATTCAAAGCGGTAAACCCTTTCAAACCTCCGGTTGCCCAGGAAAGGAAAATGATGTCTCGGCGTGCAATCGTCCTTATGGTGATTCCCCGCCCTCCGATATCCTGTCATTTCCTTTTGCGCTCAATGAGATGGATGTTGTTGGCGTTCGACGCCAAATACACGGACAGTCGGTAATCTATGATGACGAATGAGATTTGTTGCAAATTTGCAACAAACTTAGCGCTGGATAGTCCATTCGGACTAGAAAGTTTGCCCGTAAATAAAAGCTTGTTGTATGATCTCCACCACAAAACGCTAGAATCCAGCGTAGAAGTTTAGTTTTTTATAAAGTACAAACCAAAGGAGAACTCCCGATGCGTATTAAAAAATTGGCCGGCGCGCTGGCTGTTGTGGGTCTGGCAACCGTTTCCGGCGCCGCATTTGCCACGAACGGTTATTTTTCTCATGGCTACGGTATGAAGGCCAAGGGTATGGGCGGCGCGGGAATCGCGTTTGGTCAAGACTCTTTGGCAGCAGCCACAAACCCGGCGAATATGGTGCTGGTCGGTGATCGCTTGGATGTGGGTGTGGATTGGTTCCGTCCGACGCGTGAATCAGTGACCGGGGCCGTCACTCACGACGGAGATGGCAAGAAAGACTTCTTTATTCCTGAGTTTGGCTACAACAAAATGCTGAACAAGAATATGTCGCTCGGCGTTTCGGTGTTTGGCAATGGCGGGATGAATACTAAGTACAACTCTTACAATGCCACGGCTGGTGCGTTTGCTTTTGGAACGAGTGGTGTTCCTGTAGGCGTTGATTTATCGCAGCTCTTTATTTCCCCAACCTTCTCTTTTAAAATCAACGATGCTCATTCTATCGGCATTGCGGTGAATCTGGCTTATCAACGCTTCAAGGCGACTGGGCTAAGCAACTTCGCAGGACAGTCGAGTGACTCTGCCAACCTTACCGACAGAGGCTACGATGACTCTTGGGGTTATGGCGCACGTATCGGTTGGACGGGTAAGCTGAATGATGATTTGACGTTGGGCGCTACTTACCAAAGCCGTACCCACATGGGTAAGTTTGATAAGTACAGAGGGCTCTTTGCTGAACAAGGTGACTTCGATATTCCCGCGAATTTTGGTGTTGGTGCCGCTGCTAAAATTACGCCCAAGTTAACTGCTGTAGTTGATTTAATGCGCATTCAGTATGGATCAATTAAAGCCATTGCGAATGGAGCAGCGGAGGGGGGCGCGCTTGGCACCAATAACGGCGCTGGTTTCGGCTGGCAAGATCAGACCGTGTACAAGCTTGGTGTGTCGTATGAAGTCGACAAGAGCCTGACCTTGCGTGCGGGCTGGAACCATGGTGATGCTCCATACAATGGCAGTGAAACTCAGTTCAATATCCTCGCACCTGCGGTTGTGGAAGATCACGTTACCCTTGGCGGGACTTGGACGCTTGCTAACAAAGGTGAAGTTTCGGTCGCCTACATGCATGCGTTTGCTGGCGAAGTTGCAGGAACCAACACTATTAAAAACCGGATGTATCAAAATTCCCTGGGTGTCTCCTACGGCGTGAAGTTCTAAACCATAGGCGTACCTCTGGTACTCTGCATAGGGCTGAAACTTAACCGTTTCAGCCCTTTTTCTTTTGCCCGTTCGGGTAAGATTCCATTTCTCATGGAAGATTAAAATGAAACGACTCTTCGTCTTGGTTTGCTTTTTACTTTGGCCGCCGTTCGCGCTGGCGCTATCCCCGTATATCCAAGCCAACAAAGTGCCTGGCGCCGATCTGAAGTCGGTGATGACCGCAGTGGAGGTTAAGCTGCAAGCGGAAGGTTTCAATGTGGTGGGGCGACACACGCCGGGGGGTGTTCCCGGCCACGGAGTGGTGGTGGTGACCGATAAAGGCTTGCTCGACGCGATTCGCAATATGGGGGGCATGGCGATTATCGGTGCGGGCATTCGCGTGGGCGTGAAGAGCGACGGTACGGTGACGTACATCAACCCGGAATACTGGTACCGCGCTTATTACCGCAAGGATTATTCCAAAGCCGAAAGTGCTGCGAAAGCGGTACTGGAAAAGCTCGGCAAGGCCTTGGGCGCGGGCAAGGGTTTTGGCGGTGATGTGGATGCCGCCGACTTGCTTAGCTACCGCTACATGATCGGCATGGAGCGTTTCGATTCCGACAAGAACGAGCTCAAAACCCATGCCTCATTCGAGGTGGCGGTGAAGACGGTGCAAGACAATCTCGCCAAGGGCGTGGCGCATACCGGCAAGGTGTATGAAGTGATCATGGCGGACAAAAAGATCGCGGTGTTCGGCGTCGCGATGAATGACGCCAAACATGGCGAAGGCTGGTGGGTGAAGAAAGTCGGTTCCGATCACATCGCGGCGCTGCCGTGGGAGATCGTCATTGTCAACGGCAAGGTCTCGGCGCTGTATGGCCGCTACCGCACGGCCCTGGGCTGGCCGACGCTGGGCATGGGCACCTTTATGTCGATCTCGGATCATCCCGACACGACGGCGGAAATGCTCACCGCGGTGGCCGGGGGGAAGTGGGAGAAATTCAGCGCGTTCTAAACATGGCGACATAAGTCTACTGCGCTGCGCGATGTATAAAGCCATGCTTATCTCAGGCACGCTTAAAAAGGGCTGAAGCTTTACCGTTTCAGCCCTTTTTCTTTGTTCTGAACTCGGGTAGTATCGAATGAGTTTTCTTGATAGTACTTATCTACTACTATTTCGTGCATTGTAGGGTTCGGTTCACCACAGAATTTCATCGCTGGATTCAATAAACAAAGGAGGCTGGAATGTTTAAATTTCTCAAGCAGATGTTTATCGCACTGTTTGCCCTGGTATGCACAAGCGGTTTGGCGCTGGCGGCGGATGATGATGTGCTCAAACCCTTTGTGCTGGGGTCAAAAAGTGCGGGTTCAGTGGCGGAGAAAGCCGAAGCGGCTAAGGCAGCGTTGACGGCCGAGGGCTTTACGGTGGTAGGCGCCTATTCACCCTATCCCAATGCAACGGTGATCGTGGTGACCAACGATGAATTGAAGGCGAACGCCGCAAAATCAACGCACGGGGGGTTTGGCGCGATGCAGCGGGTGTCGGTGACTAAGATGGGCAATGACGTGCAGGTGGCATACACCAATCCGGTTTACATGGCTAACGCTTATCGCATGGCGGGCGACCTGAAGGGGGTGTCGGCAAGCATGGGCAAAGCACTGGGGCGCGTCGAGGAGTTCGGCGCGAAAGGGTTGACGCCTGCCAAGCTGCGCAAATACCACTACATGTTCGGCATGGAATATTTCAATGAGCCGAGTGAATTGGCTGAGCATAAGAGTTATGAAGATGCGGTGAAAACGGTCGAAGCGAATCTTGCCGCAGGCGCGGCCGGCGTGACCAAAGTTTATCGCATCGATATTCCGGGCAAGAAAGAGACCGTGTTCGGGGTGGCGATGAAGGGTAAAACCGACGCCGATAAGTTTATGGACGACAAATACATCATGAGCGAGGTCGATTTTAAAGATGTGCGATCGACCGCCCATTTGCCCTACGAAATTCTTGTGTCGGGCAACAAGGCCTATGCGCTGTATGCGCGGTTCCGGATTGCGGCTAGCTTCCCGGATCTGTCGATGATGGGCGAAAATAGTTTTATGAGAATCATGGATTCCCCGGAGGCGATTCGCAAGGCGCTGACGCTGGCTGCGGGTGGAAAATATGAGGGCGCTAGCTGGAAATAATTGCCTAAGCGGCAGTTAGGTGACAGCCCATCCCTTATTCGGATGGGCTGTTTTATTTTAGGCAGTACCGAATCGAAATGGGGCTAAATTTTCTTTGAATGTGGTCGATAAGTACGGGTATTGCCTGATTCTCCCTTGAATTCACTATGGCCGACTCCTCCGCCAAACCCCTACCCGACGTGCAAGCCATGCTGCGCCAATTGCGCGAGAAGTATCTTGCCGAGTTGGACGCCAAGCTGGGCGATCTCGAATCCGATCTGCTGGCGCTGGACCGTGTTGAACATTTTTCCGATGTGTTCGAACGGGCTTACCGCAAGGTGCACTCCCTCAAAGGCAGTGCCGGCACGTATGGGCTGCCCATCCTCTCAAAGATTTGCCACCAACTTGAAGAGCATTTAAACCAGCTCTCGATTACCCCGGCGAAACTGCCGCGCGAAATGTCCGATCGGTGTTTGGCGCATATCGAGCTGATGCGCAAAGCGCGCGACCAGGCGCAGGCGGGGGGCGAACACTTTAATGATATCGAAGAAGAGTTGGGTGTGCTGCGCACCCAGTTGCTGGGCGATCGATATAGCGTGCTGATCGTAGAAACGTCCAAGGTCAATATCAAACTCTGCACCGAAATCATGAAGCGCTATCCGGTGCAGGTAACGGTCATGGATAATGGCTATCAAGCGCTAGAACACCTGCTCCAGCAAAAATACCATCTGCTGATTACCGGCTTGGAAGTAAAGGTGCTGAATGGCCTGGCCCTGGTCGCAGCAGTGCGCATGAGCGCGCGCGGCAACCAGGATATGCAGGCGATTCTGCTTTCCTCTTCCAAGCAGCCGCCGTTCAAGCGCAATGTCGATCCGAACTACATCGTGCCGCGCGATAGCAAGTTCGCTGAAAACTTGGGAAGCGCCATCGATAGCTGTGTTGTCGCGCTGCGCGAAAAAAAAGTTTAGTCAGCAGGGCGCTTATTTCGCGCGATAGCCCAGCGCATGGGAGATTTGCTCCGCCGCCGCCTTCACTTTTTTTGGCCAGCTTTTATCGTGCCGATCCACCGGGGCCGAGATCGACAGGCCCGCGATCAGCTTGCCTTCCGCGTCGCGGATGCCGGCGCCGATGCAGGCCACGCCTTTTTCCGCTTCTTCATCGTCGAATGCGTAGCCGTTTTTGCGAATCTTGGCCAGCGCCTCGCACAGTGCTTGGGGTTGGGTAATGGTGTGCTCGGTGTAGGCCGGCAGACCGGTGCGTTTAGCGTAGTCCAGCGCGGCCTCATCTCCTGCGTCGGCGAGAAATACTTTGCCGACAGCGGTGATATGCAGCGGCGCGCGCGCGCCGACCAATTGCACCACGCGCATCATCGATTGGCCGCTCGCGGTGCGTTCCACGTACACCATTTCGTCGCCTTGGCGCAGGCTGAGGTTGACCGTTTCGCCGATGTCTTGGTGCAGCGATTGCATATAAGGCAACGCCTCGCGCCGGATATCGAGGCGGGCGCGCACCAGATTGCCTAATTCCAACAGCTTTAAGCCCAGGCGATAGGTGCCGCCGTCGAGTTTGTCTACTAAGCCTTTGCCCACCATCACATTCAGAATGCGGTGTGCGCTGGAAGGATGCAGGGCCGCCTGCTGCGCCAGCAATTTCAGACTGACCGGCTGGGTATGGCCGGCGAGTAAATCGAGCAGGGTCATCATGCGGTCGATGACTTGAATCGAGGATTTAGTGTCTGTTTCGGCCATTGGGTGTTTTCCAAAATTTCATATTACAAAATTCTATTCCATATTTTCAAAAGCACAAGCCCGGCGTACACTGAATCGACAATCCACTCCTGATCATCATGCGCGTCGGACTCTTTGTTACCTGTCTTGTTGATTTAATGCGGCCATCGATCGGTTTTGCCACGCTGCGGCTGTTAGCGCATGCGGGTTGCGACGTGATCGTGCCGGAGCATCAAACGTGCTGCGGCCAGCCCGGTTATAACGCGGGTGATCATACGGCCGCGCGCGAGTTGGCGATCAAACTCACGCTTGAATTCGCTGATTGTGATTATGTCGTGGTGCCCTCCGGTTCCTGTGCCGGCATGATTCGCGTGCATTACCCAACGCTTTTCCCCGATGATTCCGAGCCGGCGTGCCGCGTGCGCGCCTTGGCCGCGCGCACCTATGAGTTGACCGATTTCTTGGTCAATATCGCCAAGCTGCAAGATGTGCCGGGCAGTTTCAGCGGCAATCTCACTTATCACGATTCCTGCTCCGGCCTGCGCGAGCTGAGGGTGAAGCAACAGCCGCGTACCTTGCTGGCGCAGCTACCCAATGTGACGCTGAAGGAAATGGCGCAATGCGAGACCTGCTGCGGTTTCGGCGGCGCGTTCTCGGTCAAATTCGATGAGATTTCCAGCCGCATGGCCGACAACAAAGCGCGTCATATTCATGCCAGCGGCGCGAATACCGTGGTGGCGGGTGATTTGGGTTGCTTGCTGAATATCGAGGGCCGCTTGCGGCGCATCGGCGACCAGGCCACGCGTGTGCTGCACATCGCCGAAGTGCTGGCCGGTGAAGAGGGGCACGTGCCATGCAAGTAAGCTCGCTCAAATTTCAGCGCAATGCCGGCAAGAGTTTGAAAAACAAAATTTTGCAAGGCGCGCTGAAAAATATTGAACCCCGCTTCGTCGGTGCTCGACGCGAGGCGATCTCGCACTTGGAGGATTTCGAGGCGGTGCGCAGTCGCGCCACGGCCATTCGCGATCAAGTGCTGGCCAATCTCGATCAATGGCTGATCCGCTTCGAGCAAGAGGCGCAACGGCGCGGCGCGATCGTACACTGGGCAGAAACCGCAGCGGAAGCCAATCGCATCATCTGCGACCTTGCGCGACAGTACAACGTGAAAAAGGCGGTCAAATCCAAATCCATGGTGAGCGAGGAGTGCGGCCTCAACGATGCGCTGGAAGCGGCAGGGGTGCAGGTGATCGAAACCGATCTGGGCGAGTACATATTGCAGCTCGCGCATGAGCCGCCGTCGCACATCGTTGCGCCCGTGCTGCACAAAACCAGGGATGAAGTCTCGGATTTGTTCGAGCTTCATCACCACTTGCCGCGCAAAACCGGCATTGCCGAGTTGTGCCAAGAGGCGCGCGAGATTCTGCGCCCGCATTTCATCTCCGCCGATATGGGCATTTCCGGCGCGAATTTTCTCATCGCCGAGACCGGCTCGGCGCTGATCGTTACCAACGAAGGTAATGGCCGCCTGTCCACCACGCTGCCGCGCGTGCATGTGGCGCTCACCGGCATCGAAAAAGTGGTGCCGACGCTGGAAGACGCGACGACCTTGATTCGCTTACTGCCGCGTTCCGCCACGGGGCAAGACATCACCAACTATGTATCGGTGCTCACCGGTGCGAAGGCAGCGGACGAGAGCGATGGCCCCGAGCATTTCCATATCGTGCTGCTCGACAATGGCCGCAGCAAAATGCTGGGAACAAAACTACAAGCCATGCTGCGCTGCATTCGTTGCGGCGCGTGCATGAACCATTGCCCGGTGTATCAGAATGTCGGCGGCCACGCCTACGGCTGGGTGTATCCAGGGCCGATGGGTTCGGTGCTCACGCCGAGTTTTGCCGGGCTCGCCGCCACCTTGCCGCTGCCTAACGCCTCGACTTTATGCGGCGCGTGCGCAGTGGTGTGCCCAGTGAGCATTCCCTTGCCGGATCTATTGCGCGAAGTGCGTCATCAGCAGCACCAAGCCAATTTGAGGCCGTGGCTTGAGCGCAAAGTGCTGGCGGTTTGGGCATGGCTTGCCTTGCGTCCTATTTGGTATGCGCGTTACACCGGGCTGATGAGCCGTGTCTTGGCTTGGTTGGGCGGCGCCAAGGGTCGGCTGACCTGGCTGCCCGGTGTGTGGACACGTGAACGCGATTTGCCCGCGCCTGCCGGTCAAACCTTCCGCGATTTATACCGCAAGCGAGACAAATCATGAGTGCGCGCGAAAACATTCTGCAACGCATCCGATCCGCCCAAGCCCACGCCGTAGTGCCGGAAGTGGAGCGCATCATCGCCAACCCTGTGCGTGGCCCACAACCGGCGCCGGTGGCGAATTTAGTCAGTCGTTTTATCGAACAAGCGCAAGCTTTGTCTAGCCAAGTGCTACGCGTCGATGCCCGCAATGAGATACCGCACACCATCGCGCACTATTTAGCAGAAAATAACTTGGGGAATCATGCGCTGTGCTGGCCGGATTTTCTGGAATGGGATTGGATCGCCGCGCGCATCGTGGTCGCGGCCCAACCCGCCAGCGCGGACGACGCAGTCGGCATCACCGGCGCGTTTTGCGCGATAGCTGAAACCGGCACGCTGATGTTGCTCTCCGGCGCACATACGCCGGCCGCGACCAGCTTGCTGCCCGAGACGCATATTGCCGTGCTGGATAGCGCGCGCATCGTCGCCACCATGGAAGATGCGTGGGATTTGCTGCGGCGCGAGCGCGGCAGCTTACCGCGCGCGGTGAACTTCATATCCGGTCCGTCGCGTACGGCGGATATCGAACAGACCGTGACACTGGGCGCGCATGGCCCGGCGCGGGTGTTGATTGTGTTAGTCAGTTAAATCAGAGAGCGCGTATGCAAAATTTACAACTTTGGATAAATGGCCGTGTCGAGCAAGCGCAAAGCACGCGTTCTGCCGAAATTTTCAATCCCGCGACCGGCGAGCTCATTCGGCGCGTTGCATTGGCCGATGCGAACGATGTGGCGCGCGCAGTCGCTGCGGCCAAGGCGGCCCTGCCGGGTTGGCGTGCGACCACGCCCTTACGCCGGGCGCGCATTCTCACGCGCTTTCGCGAATTGATGGAGCAGCATCGTGACGAGTTGGCGCGGCTCGCATCCGAAGAGCATGGCAAGACCTTGGCGGATGCGGCGGGGTCGGTGCAGCGCGGGATTGAGGTGATCGAATTCGCCTGCGGTGTGCCGCATTTGCTTAAAGGCGAGCATGCGGAGGATGTCGGTCGTGGCGTGGATTGTCATTCGCTGTTGCAGCCGGTGGGGGTGTGCGCCGGGATCACGCCGTTTAATTTTCCGGTGATGGTGCCGCTGTGGATGTTTCCGGTGTCGATCGCCTGCGGCAATACTTTCGTGCTGAAACCCTCGGAGAAAGTCCCCTCTTGTAGCTTGCGCATGGCCGAGTTATTTAAAGCCGCCGGTTTACCCGATGGCGTATTGAACGTGGTGACCGGCGATAAAGAAGCCGTGGATGCCTTGCTCACGCACCCGGATGTGCGCGCGGTGTCGTTTGTCGGTTCGACGCCGGTGGCGAAATATATTTATGAAACCGCGGCGCGCCATGGCAAGCGCGTGCAAGCCTTGGGCGGTGCGAAAAATCACGCTGTGGTGATGCCGGATGCCGATCTGGATTTCACTGCCGATGCTTTGATCGGCGCGGCTTATGGTTCGGCGGGAGAGCGCTGCATGGCGATTTCCACCGTGGTGGCGGTGGGGGAGGCGGGAGATGCCTTGGTTGCCAAGCTCAAGGCCCTAGCAGCAAAACTCAAAATCGGCTCGGGTCAGGTGGCGGGCATGGATATGGGGCCGGTGATTTCAAGCGCGCATCGCGATCGCATTGTCGGCCTGATCGATAGCGGAGTGGCGCAAGGCGCGACGCTCTTGTTGGATGGGCGCGGCATTCGGGTGCCGGGGTGCGAGCAGGGATTCTTTGTCGGCCCGACCCTGTTCGACCAGGTGACGCCGGAGATGGAAATTTATCGCGAAGAAATTTTCGGGCCGGTATTGATCGTCTTGCGCGCGGCGAATTTGGATGAGGCGATCACACTCGTCAACCGCAACCCTTACGGCAATGGCACGGCGATTTTTACCCGTTCCGGTGCGGCGGCGCGGCGCTTCGAAAACGAAATAGAAGTCGGCATGGTCGGCATCAACGTGCCGATTCCGGTGCCAATGGCGTTCTTTTCTTTCGGCGGCTGGAAGGCTTCTTTATTTGGTGATTTGCACATGCACGGCATGGAAGGTGTATGGTTTTATACTTGCACCAAGGCGGTGACCAGCCGCTGGCCGTCCGATCCGGACGCCGCTACCAGCGGCCTTGCCATGCCAACTATGTAGCAAACAACTGAAGGGTTGAAATTATCCCTGATGGGGACTAAGCTTTATCACAACGTAGTAGTAATTTTCATAATACGAAATTAGGTGCTGGTAGTGGTAGTTGTAAAGATGTGAACCCCCTCGTGCTTTAAACAAGAGTTAAGGAGACAACCATGAGCAAGCAAGACAGCAATAAACCATCCGCAGCAGCCCACCCTGAAACCAAAGTCAGCCGTCGTAAGTTCCTCGGCGCAGCGGCGGCCACCGCCACTGGCGCGGCGGCGCTTGGCTTCCCGACGATCAGCAAAGCGGCCGCGCCGATCAGCCTGCGCTTTCAAAGCACTTGGCCGGCAAAAGATATCTTCCATGAATACGCCGTGGACTTTTCCAAAAAAGTAAACGACATGTCCGGCGGCAGCCTCAAGATCGAGGTGCTGCCTGCGGGCGCAGTGGTGAAGGCATTTGATCTGCTCGATGCCGTGAGCAAAGGCACGCTCGATGGCGGCCATGGCGTGGTGGCTTACTGGTACGGCAAAAACTCCGCCGTAGCCTTGTGGGGTTCCGGCCCCGCCTTCGGCATGGACGCGAACATGGTGCTGGCGTGGCACTATTACGGCGGCGGCAAAGAGTTGTTGGAAGATGTGTACAAGAGCATGAATATGGATGTGGTTTCCATGCTGTATGGCCCGATGCCCACGCAACCGCTGGGTTGGTTCAAGAAGCCTGTGACTAAAGCGGCAGATATGAAGGGGCTGAAGTTTCGTACCGTGGGCTTGGCCGTGGACGTGTTCAAAGACATGGGCGCGGCGGTGAATCCGTTGCCCGGTGGCGAGATCGTGCCGGCGCTGGATCGCGGCCTGCTCGATGCAGCCGAATTCAACAATGCATCGAGCGATAACTTGCTGGGTTTCCCGGATGTGGCCAAGATCTGCATGCTGCAAAGTTTCCATCAGCCTAGCGAGCAGTTTGAAATCCTGTTCAATAAGAAAAAATACGATACGCTTCCAGGCGAATTGAAAGCCATCATCAAGTACGCCGTGGAAGCCTCCTCGGCCGATATGTCGTGGAAGGCGATTGATCGCTACTCCAAGGATTACATCGACATGAGCGAGAAAAAAGGCGTCAAGTTCTACAAGACGCCGGATGCGATCTTGCAAGCTCAATTGGCGTCCTGGGATAAGATCACGGAGGCGAAGATGGCCGAGAATCCCGCATTCAAGAAAGTGATGGATTCCATGCGCGCTTTCGCGGGCCGCGCCGCCCGTTGGCAGAACGATACCAACGTGGATTATAAAATGGCCTACAACCACTACTTCGGCAAGAAGAAAGCCTAATTCCAGGCATGTAGGGGCGAGGCATGCCTCGCCCGATATCGCCCGGTATCGATAGCGGGTCGGGCATGCCCGACCCCTACCATCATAGGAATGCGTAAATGCAAAAAATACTGCTTTTCGTCGATCGGGTCAGCAGCTTCGCTGGCCATTTTTTTTCTTGGAGCATCGTCGGCCTGACGTTGCTCATTTCATGGGAAGTGTTCTCGCGCTACCTGCTGAATACGCCGCACGCTTGGGTGCTCGATGCGCAGATCATGCTCTACGGCGTGCTGTTCATGATGGCGGGTGCGTACACCCTGGCCACTAGCGGGCATGTCCGAGGCGACGTGCTGTATGGCTTTTTCGCACCGCGCACCCAAGCGACAATTGATCTCACGCTGTACATCGTTTTTTTCTTGCCGGGCATTTTTGCCATGGCCTATGCGGGCTGGACTTACGCTAACGAGTCGCTGGCCATTCACGAGCAAACCTTCAGCCCCGAACCGCTACCGCTTTACCCCTTTAAATTTATCATTCCGCTGGCGGCGTTTTTTCTGCTGGTGCAAGGCCTGGTGGAAATCGCGCGCTGCGTCATCTGCTTGCGTGACGGTGTTTGGCCTTCGCGCGTACAGGATGTGGAAGAAGTAGACGTGGATAAACTCAAGGAAATGGTCAATGTGAAGGACGAAGACATCGCCCAACTCGATCAGTATGTCGTGAAGCAGGGGGGTAAATCGTGAAGAAAGAACTCCGTTTTGGCTTCGCGCTGATGGCGATTATTTTGATCGCCGTGGCCGTGTTCATGCCCTGGACCAACTTGACCAATGGTCATCTGGGTCTCTTGATGCTGGGGCTGGTGGTGGTGACGATCATGCTCGGCTTCCCCACCGCCTTTACGCTCATGGGCATGGGCATGATCTTCGCCTGGCTCGCCTATCGCAGCGTCAACCCGGATATCGCCATCCAACAGACCCTCGATCTGATGGTGCAGCGCACTTACGGCGTGATGACCAACGACGTGTTGATCTCCATTCCCTTATTCGTATTCATGGGCTATTTGGTCGAGCGCGCGAACTTGATTGAGAAGCTATTCAAAAGCTTGCACTTAGCGTTGGCGCGCGTACCGGGCTCACTCGCGGTGGCCACGCTCGTCACCTGCGCGATATTCGCCACCGCTACCGGCATCGTCGGCGCGGTGGTGACACTGATGGGGCTGCTCGCTTTGCCCGCGATGCTGCGTGCGGGTTACAACGTCAAGCTGACGGCGGGCGTGATTACCGCAGGTGGTTGCCTGGGGATTCTCATTCCGCCTTCGGTGATGCTCATCGTCTATGGCGCCACCGCTGGCGTGTCGGTAGTGAAACTGTACGCGGGCGCATTTTTCCCTGGCCTCATGCTCGCACTACTCTATGTAGGCTACGTGATCCTGATGGCAAAGTGGAAGCCGGAATTAGCGCCGCCGCTGCCTGAGAGCGAGCGTCAAGTTACCTTGCCCGCGCATAGTGCATCCATCGCCGCGACTTTCGGCAACCGCGCCATGCCTGCCTTACTGCGCGCACTCACGAGCAAACGCGATGCGACTATCCCCACCAGAAAAGTCGTACGCGAATTAAGCACCGCGTTGCTGCCGGCCATTGTGTTTGCCGTGATCATGGGTTTGACCTGGCATTCGCTGACCAAGCCAGATCTGGCGACTGATACCTCGGGGTTGCAAGAAATGGGCACGCTGATGGATCAATCAGCCAGCGCACCGGTTGCGCGTGAAGCGCAAGCCGACGGCGTGCAGGAACCCCCGGCAGAGGGTGTACAGGAGCCACCCGCAGAAGGTTTGCAAGAACCGCCCGCAGAAGGTGTAAAAGAATCGCAGAACGCTGCACCTCAGCCCGCGCCTGCCGCTGCGCCCGCTGCCAAACTGGTATCAAAGCCAGCACCCAGCACCGACTGGCAGCGCCTTCCCACGCCGGCTACATTCTGGATCGTGTTCAGCGTGGGTAGCGCATTGCTTGCGCTGCTGTATGCCATGTTCACTTTCACGCGGCTAGAAATTTTTAAAATGCTGCTCACTTCGTTCTTCCCGCTCGCTGTGATGATTCTCGCTGTGCTCGGCACTATCGTGTTCGGCTTGGCGACGCCAACCGAGGCGGCGGCGATTGGCTCATTCGGCGGCTTCGTGCTGGCCGCGGTCTATTACTTCATCGGTAAAACTAAAGCGTTGCAGCGCAAGGTGTTACCGCTGTGGATTCCGCTTTGGATTTTGTTTGGCGTGTCGGTGGTGTGGTTCATCTTGTTCAAGGCCGAAGTGCTGCATGCGGGTCCACCAGCGTGGATAGGATGGTTATCCATGAGCGCGATCGGGGTGTGGTGCGTAGCAGCGGTGCTGCAAGTTGGCCTCCTGCCCACGATCAGAGAATCCTCTTTTTTAACCGCTAAAACATCGGCCATGGTGTGCTGGCTGTTCGTCGGCTCGAGTATTTTTTCCGCCGCTTTCGCACTCTTGGGCGGGCAGAATATCGTCGAGCAATGGGTGCTTTCGCTCAACATGACGCCGGTGCAATTCCTGCTGCTGTCCCAGTTCATTATCTTCATCCTGGGCTGGCCGCTGGAATGGACCGAGATCATCGTGATTTTCATGCCGATCTTCATCCCGCTGCTCGCGCATTTCAATATTGATCCATTGTTCTTCGGCTTGCTGGTAGCGCTCAACTTGCAGACCGCTTTCCTCTCGCCGCCGGTGGCGATGGCGGCGTTTTATTTAAAAGGCGTCGCGCCGCCGCATGTCACGCTGAATCAAATCTTCGCCGGCATGATGCCCTTCATGGCGATCCAAGTGCTGGCGATGGCGTTGCTGTATATGTGGCCCGCGATTGGCATGTGGTTGCCGTCGGTGTTGTATAAATAATGTAGGGTGGGTTAGGCACGCAGTTTGTGCCGTAACCCACCGGATGTGCCGTCAGGCACTCATTAAAAAATGCGTTGTGTTGCTGCGCAACGCTTGGTGGGTTACGCGAAAAACGCTAACCCACCCTACATTTGGCTGTCCATCAAGGAGATAAGCATGAACGTCGCATTTATCGGACTCGGCATCATGGGCCGCCCCATGGCGCTTAATCTGCAAAAAGCCGGACACACTGTATTCGTGCATGGGCGACGCCCCGAATCCATGACGCCACTGGCGCAAGCAGGCTGCACAGCCTGCGCCAGCGCAGCCGATGCGGCAGCGCAAGCCGATGTCACCTTCATCATGGTGTCCGATACGCAGGATGTAGAACAAGTGTTGTTCGCCGCGGGCGGCGTAGCGCAAGGCGCGAAGCCGGGTTCGGTGGTGGTGGATATGAGCACCATCTCTCCCCCCGCGACCCGGCGCTTTGCGGAAGATCTGAAGGCGCGCGGCGTAGATATGTTGGATGCACCCGTCTCCGGCGGCGATGTTGGCGCGATCAACGCCACGCTCTCGATCATGGTCGGTGGTAAGCCCGATGTATTCGAGCGCGTGAAGCCGTTGTTCGAAGCCATGGGCAAAAATATCGTATTGGTGGGCGACAACGGCGCGGGGCAAGTGGCTAAAGCCTGCAACCAAATCGTGGTGGCAGTTACCATCGAAGCCGTGGCCGAAGCACTCACCTTCGCGCGCAAAAATGGAGTGGATGCAGGCAAGGTGCGCGACGCGCTGATGGGCGGCTTCGCCGGCAGCCGCATTCTCGAAGTGCACGGCAAGCGCATGCTCGACAACAACTACCAGCCCGGCTTTAAGACCAAACTGCATCAGAAAGACTTGAACATCGTGATGCAGACCGCAAAAGAACTGGGCTTAGCACTCCCGGCCGCAGCGCTGGTGATGCAGCACATGAACGCGCTGATGGGGACAGGCGATGCTGAGTTGGATTCGGCAGCGGTAATGAAGGTGGTTGAGCGAATCTCTGGAGTCGAGCGCTAAAGTTTTAAAAGGTTTCCTATGACCCAACACATCGTATTTCTCGACCGCAAAAGCCTGATCGCCAATATGCGCACGCCCAGCTTTGCGCATCACTGGCAAGACTTCGAGCAGACCAAGCCCGAGCAAGTGTTGGCGCATTTAAAAGACGCAACCATTGCGATTACCAACAAAGTGAAGCTTTCAGGCGAGACCTTGGCGCAAACACCGCAGCTTAAAATGATCGCCGCCGCCGCCACCGGCACCGACAACATCGATCTCGCTTATTGCCGCGCGCACGGCATCGTGGTGTCGAATATCCGCAATTACGCCGTGCATACCTTGCCAGAGCATGTGTTCATGCTGATGCTGGCGCTGCGCCGCAATCTGCTGGCGTGGCGTCAGGATGTGGAAAACGGACTATGGCAGCAAGCCGACCAATTTTGTTTGTTTACCCAGCCGATCAACGATCTCTACGGCAGCACCCTCGGCATCGTCGGCTATGGCGGCTTAGGCAAAGCGGTGCAGAAGCTTGCCGAAGCCTTCGGCATGCGGGTGTTGGTGGCTGAGCACAAGGGCGCCAGCGTGGTGCGCGTGGGCTACACCGATTACGATACCGTGATCGCAGAGAGTGATGTCATCACGCTGCATTCGCCGTTGAATGATGCGACGCGGCACATGATTTCCACGCGCGAATTTGAAATGATGAAACGCAGCACAATTTTGATCAACACTGCGCGCGGCAATCTGGTGGATGAGGCGGCGCTGGAAACAGCCTTGGTCTCAGGCCGCATCGCCGGCGCGGGCTTCGACGTGCTGGGGGTGGAGCCGCCGCGCGAAGGCAATCGTTTGCTCGATCTCAAGCTGCCCAATTTTATTCTCACGCCGCATGTTGCCTGGGGCAGCCGTCAAGCGATGCAGATCCTCGCCGATCAACTGGTAGATAACATCGAAGCGTTTGTCGCGGGCCAGCCGCGCAATGTCGTCGCTTGAAAATCCTCATCGCCCCCGATTCTTTCAAAGGCACGCTTAGCGCCTTAGCCGCCGCACGCGCTATCGAAGCTGGTATCCAGCGTGCCTTGCCCGATGCGATCACACAATGCCTGCCGCTCGCCGATGGCGGCGAGGGAACGCTGGATGTGCTGTTGTTCGCGACCCAGGGCGAGCGCAAGACAGCTCAGGTGAGCGATGCGAACGGCGATCTGATTGAAGCGAGCTATGGTTTGTTGACGGAAGCGCATGAAACGACTGCGGTGCTGGAGGCAGCGCAAGTCGTCAGCCTCGCCCAAGCGCGGATCGACGTTGCCGAGCGCACGACGCGGGGTTTGGGCGAGCTGTTGCGGCTGTGTTTGGATCAGGGCGTGCGGCGCTTCCTGATCGGCTTGGGCGGCAGCAGCACCAATGACGGCGGCGCGGGCTTGCTCGTAGCGCTTGGCGTGCGGCTATTGGATGCTGCTGGCAATACCATTGAGCCGAGTCCGAATGGGTTGATGGTTTTAGATCGAATCGATTTCGCAGTACTTGATGCACGGCTGGCCGCATGCGATATCACCGTGCTGACCGATGTCGATCATCCCTTATGTGGGCCGGCGGGTGCGACAGCGGTATTCGGCCCGCAAAAGGGCGTGCAAGCGGCGCAAGCGGCGGCGTTCGATGCAGCCATCGCGCATCTCGCGCGCTTATGCGATGCCTGGGCGGGTTGCGCCGTGTCGCAACAAGCCGGCGCTGGCGCAGCAGGTGGCCTGGGCTATGCGCTGATGTTGCTGGGGGCTAAACGTCGCCCGGGGGCAGAAGTGGTGTGCGAATGGATGCAACTCGATGCACGGCTGCGCGACGCCGATTGGCTCATCACCGGCGAAGGTAAATCCGACGCACAAACCCTGCATGGAAAATTACCCCTAGTGGCGGCGAATCACGCACAGGCGGCGCGGGTGCCGGCGATCTTGCTCTCAGGTGTCATTGAGGCGGAGAGCCGCGTCTTGTTGGAACAAAAATTCCTGGGATGTTTCAGTGTGGTCAGCGAGGAGGTGACGCTTGAGGAGGCGTTGTGCGACCCGGCACGGCGGCTCACCGAGCGGGGTGAATCCGTCGCAAACTGGATATCGCGTTCTTACTCTTCGAATGAATCCAAAGCCGAGTAGCGCCAATCACGCGCCACGTAAAAATTGAATTCAAGCCCCAGCAGACACAGGCTATACAGCGCGAGCCGGTTAGTCTTGCCGGCAAACCACTTGAGCGGTTGATGGCAGCGCTTGATCGCGAGGGTGATGTGCTGCGTCAGATGATATTGATGCATGGGTTCGCTTCAGTAGATTGATCTTGCTGGTGTTAATGCAACCTCCATGCCACCACAAATTAAAATTAGAAATCATTGATAAATAATGATATTTTCACAATTAATAGTGCGCCCCTTGTTCGAATCGTCAACAGCGTTGTTGAGGCCTCGTCGCTGATCTGACTGAGCGGTAGCCAATCTTGTCCAGAACTGCCGCAGCGGTCACAATGCAACTAGGTGAACATGGATGCATCTTCAATCAAATACGGTGCTTGCTACAGCAATGGCATCTACGGCAACCGTTGGGCAGTGCGCCAAGTTACGCGCGAGCATGGCGATGGCAGCGTGACCTTTAAAATCGTCGCCGGCCCCGACCGGCGCAAAAGCGCCACCCTAGCAAAAAATGAATTCGCAAATTGGGCGCAATACGAAGTGGTGTTAAAAGAAAACGAGTGGGTCAAGCTCACGCCGGATCGGTATCGCGAGCCTGAGTAGTCGTCGTACTCCCTCCCCTTGCATGCAAGGGGAGGGCTGGGGTGGGGATAGCTAATCCCATCCATTGTCAGACGCAAACCGGAAGGAGACCGCATGCTAGGCGCCATCACCATTCTGCTGCTGTTTCAACTTGCCGGTGAAGTGCTGGCGCAGGCCTTATCTTTACCCGTGCCAGGGCCGGTGATTGGCATGGCGCTGCTGCTCGCGGCACTCGTGCTGCGCGGTTCCGCGCCGGATGAGATACGGCGCACCGCCAACAATATCCTGAGTCATCTTTCCATCTTGTTCATTCCTGGCGGCGTGGGGGTGATGCTCTATCTCCCGCGTCTGGCGCAAGAGTGGCTGCCCATTCTCGCCAGCCTCATCGTCAGCACCATGCTCACCTTGATTGTGACCGCGCTCGTACTGCGTGCCCTGCTCCGACGTAAAGACCGAGAAAACGCAGCGTGACCACCAAGCTCACCCACATCTGGGTCTATCTCGCCGCCAGCCCGCTCTTATGGCTCACGGTCACGCTCATCGCCTATCAAGCGGCCAACTGGGTGTCGCAGCGATTCAATTTTCACCCACTAGCCAATCCCGTCGCCTTGGCGGTGACCGCCTTGGTCATCCTGTTAAATCTCACCGGTACGCCTTACACCACGTATTTCGACGGTGCACAATTTGTACACTTTCTACTCGGCCCGGCCACCGTGGCGCTGGCGATTCCGCTTTACCTGCATTTTGATCGCGTGAAAAAAATGGCGCTGCCGCTGCTGGCCGCACTCGTCATCGGCTCCACCACGGCGATCTTGAGCGCCTACTGGATCGCGCGCCTGCTCGGCGGCACGCGTGAAGTCGCGCTCTCGCTCGCCCCCAAATCCGCCACCATGCCCATCGCCATGGGCATCACCGAAAAAATCGGCGGCCTGCCTTCGCTCACCGCAGTCTTCGTCGTGCTCACCGGCATCCTCGGCGCAATGGCGGGTAAGCTACTCTTGGACAAAGTGCGCTGCCGCGACGACAGCATCAAAGGCTTTGCGATTGGCTTAACTTCACACGGCATCGGCACCGCGCGTGCGTTTCAGATCAGTGAAATGGCGGGCGCGTTTTCAGGGTTGGCGATGGGTTTGAATGGCTTGATGACAGCGCTGCTCGTGCCGCTGATGATGCGGTGGATGGGCTAGGGTCTGTATCGACAGCTTGAACCAACAGGTTTTTGCGGTCATTCGATGTAAGCAGGCACTATACTATGCGGCTTCGTCCATCCCAGAGCCCATCACCGAGAAGCCATCCCCGCATGCGAAAAGAAGTCCCCAAAGAAGTCAAAGCAAAGCCAAAATCCGCCATCGTGGCGGCCGTGCAACTGCCGAACGTGAGCGACGTCGAGTTCGAGTCATCGTTGGCCGAGCTGCGCGATCTGGCCAAGACACTGGGCTACGAGATCGCCGCCACCTTCACGCAGAAGCGCACCAGCTTCGATTCGACGGCCTACCTGGGCGTCGGCAAGCGGGAGGAGATACGCGCCTTCGTGGACAAGGAAGCCGAGCCCGCCGAGCCGGAAAGAACGCTACACGCCGCCTCCGACCCCAAGGCAGGCGAGATCGATGCCGTCTTCGTCGATCACGAAATATCGCCGTCGCAGGCGCGCAATCTAGAAAATGAAGTCGGCTGCGAGGTGATGGATCGCACCATGGTCATCCTCGAAATCTTTCAACGTCATGCCAGCTCCCGCGCCGCGCGCGCCCAGGTGGAAATCGCGCGCCTCGGCTACATGGCGCCGCGCCTGCGCGAAGCAGCGAAGCTTGCGGGGCCGCAAGGACGGCAGCGCAGCGGCACCGGCGGCCGCGGCGTCGGCGAGTCGCACACCGAGCTGGATAAACGCAAGATCCGCGACCGCATCGCCGAACTGCAGTTGGAGATCGCCGCGATGGACGTCGAGCGCAAGACGCAGCGCGCGCGGCGGCAAGGGCGCCAGGGCATCGCCAACGTGGCGCTCGTCGGCTACACGAACGCGGGCAAGTCCACCCTGATGCGCGCACTCACCGGCAGCGAGGTGCTGGTCGAAAACAAACTCTTCGCCACGCTCGACACCA
>ERZ1292633.92-Hain-H41-02um-R1-92-length-123650-cov-20_pt1 | contig 58151 bp, 60 predicted proteins | sample MGYA00564406_ERZ1292633 | MGnify/ENA primary metagenome ERZ1292633 (study PRJEB36523, sample SAMEA6512639) | groundwater metagenome | collected 2019-01-08 | study: AquaDiva: Metagenomics assemblies of 32 groundwater samples | reverse complement strand
CGGACGAGACCGAGCTCGAAGACGCAATCGAGGACGGAGACAACGTCGGACTCGAGGACCTCGAGACAGGCGAGACCTGTCCGGACGAGACCGAGCTCGAAGACGCAATCGAGGACGGAGACAACGTCGGACTCGAAGACCTCGAGACAGGCGAGACCTGTCCGGACGAGACCGAACTCGAAGACGCAACCGAGACCGGAGACAAAGACGGACTCGTTGGCATCGAAACAGGCGAGACCTGTCCGGACGAAACTGAGCCCGAAAGCGCCGGTAGGGACGGAGATAAAGACGGAAGAGAAGGCAGTAAGTCAGGAGAGGTCTTACCGGCCTCCGAAGCAGTCGGAGAGGAAGGCCTTGAGACAGGCGAAACCTGCCCCGACGAAACCGAGCCAGGAGAGGCTTCAGAAGATAATAGCGGCGGCAGGGGTGACATCAAGGAGAAAGGCTGAAGAGCTGATCCTTCAAGGCAGGGTCACCGTCAACAACGAGACCGTAGCCGAGCTTGGCGCAAAGGCCGACCCTGTAAACGACAGGATACGGGTCGACGGCCTCGATATCTCCACGAAAGGCCCGAAGGTATATATCCTCATCAACAAGCCGAGGGGCGTGATAAGCTCTGTAGCCGACCCGCTTAAAAGGCCTGTCGTAACAGACCTTGTAAACGTCAACGAGCGCGTATTCCCTGTAGGAAGGCTTGACTTCGACGCTGAAGGCGTGCTGATACTTACTAACGACGGAGAACTTACGAACAGGCTCATACACCCGAACTTCTCGATCCCGAAGAAGTACCTTGTAAAGGTAAAAGACGTGCCTGACAAGGCAGACCTCGACAGGCTCGCAAACGGCGTAAGGCTCGATGACGGCATCACTCTTCCGGCAAGCGCCAGGTTCATAAAAAAGACTCAGGAGAACTCCTGGATAGAACTGATCGTCACAGAGGGGCGTAACAGGCTCGTAAAGAGGATGTGCCTTGCGATAGGCCATCCTGTCGCCAAGCTCAAGAGGATCGAGTTCGCCGGTATCAAGCTCGGGAAGCTCGAGCCGGGCCAGTACAGGTTCCTGACAGAAGACGAGGTCGACCATCTGAAAGGGCTCTAGCCCTTCTCCTGGTCCTCCCCGCCATAAATGACGGGGAGGACCTCGGCAAGGCAATCATCTTTTATAGCTCGCCTTGATCCGCTTATAGAGCGGCGTATCCACTCTTGAATCGTCCACAGGCCATCAAAGGCAGGGACGCCGACAATGAACATGCGCAGCGATCAGATCCACCGCGACTTGCAGCAAGGGCGTAACCGATCCTCATGTAATCCTGACATACTGCCATAAGCCGACCCTGATAACGGATAGCGGCCTCAGCGATAAGAAGCGGTTGCCATGACCCATACCATAAAAAAGAAAGGGCCGGCGGATATCAAACGGTACTTCGACCTGCTCTTCAAGAGGTTCGGCCCGCAGTCGTGGTGGCCGGCCAAGAGCCGCTTCGAGGTGATAGTCGGCGCCATCCTCACCCAGAACACCAACTGGACGAACGTTGAAAAGGCCATCTCAAGGCTGAAAGAGGCCCGGTGCCTTACTCCATCCGCTATACACCAGATAGAGGCCGGAACTCTGGCAGAGCATATAAGGCCTGCGGGCTACTTCAACATAAAGGCCAGACGCCTCAAGCACTTCACAGCCCACCTCTTCACGCATCACGGCGGAAGCCTCGGCAAGATGCTTGGGCAAAGAGACGGCCTCAGGGACGAGCTCCTCTCGATAAACGGGATAGGCCCTGAAACAGCTGACTCCATAATGCTCTACGCAGGGGGACACCCTGAGTTTGTTGTAGACGCCTATACCAAGAGGATATTTTCGAGACACGGCCTCATCGATGCAAACGCCTCGTACGACGAGACAAAAGCCGTATTCACTTATGCGCTTCCGGGTGAGACCGGGCTTTTCAATGAGTATCACGCGCTGATAGTGCGGACAGCCAAAGAGCACTGCGTAAAGAAAGAGCCGAGATGCGGCAAGTGCCCGCTCGCAGGCTTCCTCTGACCGCCTGCGGCGGCCCCATCATAAAACATATCAAAAGAACCTGACATGGCCCTGATAAAGGTACTAGACTCTCTTATCGCCTCCAAGATAGCCGCCGGAGAGGTCGTCGAAAGGCCCGCCTCTGTCGTAAAGGAGCTGATCGAGAACTCCATCGACGCAAGGGCCTCCTCCATTACCGTTGTCGTAGCCGAGGGAGGAAAGCGGCTAATCAAGGTGAGTGACGACGGCGAAGGCATGTCAAGGGAGGACGCCTCCCTCGCCTTTTGCAGGCACGCCACATCCAAGATATCTACTGAAGACGACCTCTGGGCGATACGCACAATGGGGTTTCGGGGCGAGGCCCTCTCTTCTATCTCATCAGTAGCAAGGGTCCGCCTTTTAACGAGGAGACGGCAGGAGACCTCAGGGACTTGCGTCGTGATAGAAGGGTCGATCATGCCTGAAGTCAGCGACGAAGGGTGCGCTGAAGGGACGACGATAGAAGTAGCCGACCTCTTTTTCAACACGCCTGCAAGGCTTAAATTCCTCAGATCTACCGCCTCAGAGTTCGGAAAGATCGCGGACATATTCAGGAAGGCGGCCCTTTCCCATCCACAGACAAGATTTCGCCTCATCCACGGCGCGACAAGGGTCATCGATTCGCCTGCCGGGGACCTTAGAGGGCGGATATCAGACATGTTCGGCACAGAGGCCTCAAGAGAGATTATCGAGGTCAGGACGCCTTACGTAAACGGGTTTATCGGATCGCACAACTTCACCTCTGCCACATCAAAAAACCTTTTCATATCAGTCAACAAGAGGCCTGTCGGGGACAGGGGCATAAACCGTGCTATAATCGATGGATACGGTCAGATCATAGACCACGGCAAGTATCCTTTCGCGGTGCTCGACCTTACGATCCCATGCGAAGACGTCGACATAAACATCCACCCTGCCAAGAGCGAGGTGCGGTTTAAAAGCCAGCGCTCGGTATATGAAGTATTCAGATCATCCGTAGCCTCAGCCCTTTCAGTGCCAGGCAGGCCGCCTTTATCTGCCCCGATAGGAGCGACCCGGGATACAGGCTACGAGGCACAAAACGCAGCGGTCCGATCGACCGGCGAGACTACATCCGTATACGGTCTTACAGACAGAGCAGGTGATACCGGGCGGACAAGCGTTATTCATGGAGATAGAAACCTCTTTCAACCGTCTTTTGGCGCGTCCGGCGCTGTCTGCGGCAAAGGTCAAGACGCAGACAGGGCCATACAGAACCCTGAATTCCTCTCGCTTGAACCATGCGGACAGCTCTGGGGCGAGTTCCTCATAGCTCAGTCAAACGCCTCTGACAAGGCAGACGGTACGTTTTACCTTATAGACCAGCACGGCGCTGCCGAACGGATAGCCTTCGAGCGGCTTAAAAAAGAGTATCTCGGTTCAAAAGGGTTAAGCGGACAGATGCTCCTCATACCCGAGAGGCTTGAGACCGGCCCTGATGAGTCTGCGGCCCTGAAAGAGGCCGGAGACCTCCTGAAACGTCTCGGCTTCGATGTTATGGAGTTCGGCCCGGGCAGGCTCGGCGGAGAGACCTTCCTTATAAAGGCTGTACCTGAGATACTCGGAAACAAGTCTTCATCCCAGCTCCTTAAAGACCTCGCAGAAGAGATGGCAACTGCTGGCGGCAGCGCCATTTTAGAAGAAAAGATCGAATCAATACTGATGCGCATAGCCTGCCACAGCGTCATCAGAGGCGCGCGGCCTCTTACTACGGACGAGGCGCGCTCCCTTCTCAGGGCGCTCGCGTTCACTGATTTTGCCGGCCACTGCCCCCACGGCAGGCCTGTAGTTAAGCGGTTTTCCAGAAGAGAGGTCGAGGCGTTTTTCAAAAGATGACCATTGAAAGGCAATAAAGACAACGGCTTCTGCCTTGTAACGCAGTATCGCCGTATATAGGATAGAGGCTGACCGACAGCCCTCACATATTTTTCTACTGAACTACAAGGCCTGAAAGTTCGCTTTTAAAAGAGCGGCCAAAGCGCCTTGCGGCGAAACCACCCTGACTCCACTGCTTTCTCGAGACTTTCGCCTCTATCCTCTGCCTTTTTAAAAAGACGAGAGTCCGACAGGGTGGGATGATGATCACCAGAAGAGGGTTTTTCAAGGCAGGTATACTACTGGGCGGCGCCGTCGCCATAGAGGGCTTCGTCATAGAGCCTGAAAAGATCAGGGTTGAAAAAGTCAGCGTGCCTATAGCCGGCCTCGGGGCAGGGCTCGACGGCTTCACCATCTGCCAGATAACGGATATACACCACAGCCATACGGTCTCTCTCGACTACATAGAAGGCGTTATCAGGATGGCCAACTCTCTCGAACCTGACATGATGGCGCTTACAGGCGACTACATCGACATGGACAGGGAGTACATGGGGCCTGTGATCAGATGCCTTTCAGACCTGAAGGCAAGACACGGCTCTATCGCGGTCATGGGCAACCACGACTACTTCATCGGCAGGGAATATTCAAAAGACGTCATCTCATCGAACTCGATACCTCTTTTGGAAAACAGCCATACTATAATCGAATACGGAGGCAGCCGCCTGTGCGTGGCAGGCGTAACCGACCTGCTCGAAGACACCCCTGACGCAGGGGCCGCGCTCGCCGGTGTTCCTGCGGATATCCCAAGGGTCCTTCTGTCTCACCACCCTGACTACTCTGAGCGCATCGATACCGGCCTGAGAGTAGACCTTATCCTATCCGGCCACACCCACGGCGGCCAGGTAAGGCTCCCTTTCGGAATAGCCCCGATAGTCCCATCGGCGTTCGGCCAGAAGTACTCCGGAGGGCTCGTAAGCCTTGGACGGGATGAGGGAACAAAGGTCTACGTCTCAAGGGGCATCGGCGTATCCATGATCCCCGTACGCTTCAACTGCCCGCCTGAGATCACGCTCATACGCCTTACCGCCGCGCCGCCGTCTACAAAGGTTTGATAAATGGATGAACCTGTTGTATCTTATCCAACGGGCCGTCTCTTTTGGATCTTAAGGCCGGGGGCTGATGGACAAAACTCGCATAGTCATTATATGCGGCCCGACGGCCGCAGGAAAAAGCGCCATTGCCGCAGAGCTTGCCTCAAAGTTCAACGCCGAGATAGTCAGCGCCGATTCGATGCAGGTCTACAGGCAGATGGACATAGGAACGGCAAAGCCTGACGCGAGCCTCCGATCTGTCGCGGTCCACCACCTGATAGATATTATAGACCCTGATCAGGATTACTCTGCCGCGCTTTATATGAAAGACGCGATAGCGGCAATAGAAGATATCAGGTCAAAGGGCAGGAACGTCATCGTTGCCGGAGGGACCGGGCTATACATAAAGGCCCTTACGAAAGGGCTCTTCGATGCGCCTCCATCTGACAAGGCGGTGCGCCAGAGGCTCCAGGACGAGGCTGAAAAAACAGGCCTTGCCGGCCTCTACGAAAGGCTTAAAGAGGCCGACCCTGAGAGCGCCGCTGCGATACACCCGAACAACAGGGCGCGCATAATACGGGCCCTTGAGATATACGCAACTACCGGCATTGCCGCATCAAAGCTTAGGAAGGAACACGGCTTCGCGCAAGTGAGGTTCAAGTCGCTGAAGATCGGCATTACAAGGGAGAGAGACGAACTATACCGGGCGATCGACGAGAGAGTTGATGCGATGATGAAAGACGGCCTCCTTCAAGAGACCGAGAGGCTCATATCGATGGGGTACCCATGCACGCTCAAATCCATGCGGGCCCTCGGCTACAAAGAGATATGCTCGTTCATAAACGGCGAATACTCCCTTGAAGAGGCGGTAGAGCTGATAAAAAAAGAGACGCGCCGCTACGCCAAGCGCCAGATGACATGGTTTCGAGCGGACGCCGAGATAAACTGGTTTTATCCCGGCGATAAAAGCGATATAATCAGGGCCGTGGAGAATCACCTGTGTTGAAAATTTTGATGATATTTATCTCGGCCGCGGTCTTAACCCTCGGCCCGCTTCGTGCCTACGCCGGCACAGAGTCCATGGTCATAAAGACAGAGGCCTCGGCCATCATGCGCCAAGGGGTCTCGGACGTAAAGGCGATAGCGCTTGAAGAGGCGCTTAAAAACGCCGTCTTAGAGGCTATCATCAGCCTTACAGGGGGCGAAAGACCGGCCGCCCAGACAGAGGCGCAGATACTCTCGGAACATCGGGCCTTCATAACAAACTACCGGGTCATTACAGAAAACTGGATAAAGGCATCTATCGACCCTTCAAAGGCCGAGACGAACAGCGAAGCGCAGGAAGGGGACGTCTATAGCGCCATGATAGAGGCATCCATCGACATGGAACGCCTTAGAGAGGCACTTGCAAAGACGCGAGAGGGCGAGGCGTCGGCACAGGTGACTATAACGATACTCGAAGTGACAGACTACCAGGTATTCCAGGCGCTCATTGCCGCCATAAAAAAGACACCGGCGATCAAGGACATAGCCTATAATACGTTCTCAAGGGGCAGGATAACCCTTACAGTAAAATCCTCTGAGAGCGCGGCCTCCACTGTGCAAAGACTGGCAACGAAGGTCGAAGACGGCTTCGAGGTCCGCTCAAGCGGACCCAGAAATATATCTATAAAGGCCGTTTCAAAGGCCGGGACATCGAGATGATAAAGATACGCTTTGCATCGATACTCATGCTTTTACTCCTTTTTGCCGCCGGGTGCGGCAACACGGTGGAGACGACCCTTTCCGAGGACTATCGCAGGCTCAACCCGTACAGGGTCGCGGTACTGCCCGTGGTATGGGAGGAAGAGGCGGCCGATGATGCCCCAAGCGTCAGCTACCTGGCGCGCGTTATGGCGGTTGAAAAATTAAAGTCCATGAGCTATTCGGTCGTCCCTCTGGAGACGGTAGACGAAGGATTCCTGAAAGAGGGAACAGCCGCATTCTTCAAGAGGCCGCCTTCTGAGATAGCCTCATTAACCGGGGCAGACGCGCTCCTGTACACCAGGATCATCGAGTGGGACAAGTCCTCATTCGCGGCCTACGCCTCGCTTGATATCGAAGCGTCTTTCGAGCTCCGGTCTAAAGACGGCACCAGGCTCTGGAGCGCGCTGTACGCAACCGGCGACAGGGACCTCAGGCTCGATACCGAATCGATGGAGCTTGCCGTACACAAGGCATACGAGGCCCGCCTCCAGAGATTCGTGGATATCGTCTTCAAGACGCTTCCAAAGGCCGAAGACCCTGCCGGAGCGAGAGAGTTCTTCCGGTGGCTTCCCTGACCTGATAAGGCCCGCAACGAGTGAGAGCCGACGATGAGATCAGTTCCGAATATCCTGACAGCTTTCAGGATCATACTGGTGCCGGTATTCCTCTTTCTCGTAGCCGATGGGGAGCTGTACTGGGCAACCATCGTCTTTGTGACCGCTGGCGCAACCGATGCCGTCGACGGCCTCATCGCGCGCGCCTTCGACGTAAAGACTGAGACCGGGGCCATCCTCGATCCACTCGCTGACAAGCTTCTCCTTTCAAGCGCCTACCTGATGCTCACCTACATAGGACTTATCCCGCTCTGGCTATGCATACCGGTCATATTCAAAGATCTCGTGCTGCTCTCAGGCTTCTCAATGTTCAAAAGGGCCGGAAGGACCGTCGACATAAGACCAAGCGTCTGGGGCAAGCTCACCACAGCGCTCCAGATAGCGACCATTATCTATGCTATGGCCATTTCTTCTGGCGGCGCGGCCTTTCTCTCTCTTGCCGCGCTGACAGCGGCTGTGACGACGTATACCGGGTTCGATTACGCGTGGCGTGAGATAAAGGCTCAGACAGGCGGGGGGTAAGCGCCTGCTTCGGACAAACGCCGTACAACCGGGACCGACAATGACACCAGATAAGCAGATCAACAAGGTCATACTGACGTTTGCCTCTATCATCACCGTCGGCGTTGCCGGACTGATGACTATAGAGGGCTGGTCTTTCCTTGACGCGCTATACATGACCGTCATCACCGTCTCTACAGTCGGGTACAAAGAGGTGCACGATCTGTCCGCCACCGGCAAGATCTTCATTATCGTCTTTATAATACTCGGCGTCGGGTCTTTTCTGTACATCATCACCAACCTCGCGGAATACGTCGTAGCGGGCCAGCTCAAGGGGGCGATAGGCAAAAAAAAGATGAAGAAAAAAATAGGCGCGTTGAAAGACCATTATATACTCTGCGGTTTCGGCAGGGTGGGCCAGAATGTCGCAACAGAACTTGTGAGGGAAGGGATCGAGTTCGTGATAATCGACAACAACCCGGCGGCGATAGCAAGGTGCGACTCCCTCGGATACCTGCACGTTGACGGAAGCGCCTCAGAAGACGAGGTCCTTAAAGAGGCCGGGATACTGAAGGCAAAGGGGCTTGTCGCCGCGATAGATTCCGACGCTGAGAACGTCTATGTCGCGCTCAGCGCAAAGGCGCTCAAAGACAAGCTTTATGTGGTCGCCAGGGCTAGCTCCAAAGAGGCCGAGCACAAGCTCCTCAAGGCGAACGCAGACAGGGTCATCTCACCGTACTCTATCGGAGGCAAACGCCTGGCAGGGCTTCTTCTCAGACCGAATGTCGTCGAGTTCCTCGACCTTGTGATGCATAACGAAGAGGCCAACCTGTTCATGGAAGAGGTCGAGGTCATCGCCGGGTCCGGGCTAGAGGGACTGACTATCAGCGAGGCACGGCGAAGGTGCGCATCAGGGGCTAACCTTCTCGCCATAAAAAAAGGGGCAGGCCAGGCGATAGTGCCGTCCCCTGGCGGCGACGTGGTCTTATCCAGAGGCGACCTTCTGATAGCGCTCGGAACAAGGGAACAACTCAAAGAGATAGAGACGATGTCTTAGTATGAACAGCAGGGACGGACATGGGCATGATCTCTTTTTGCGAAACCTGCAGCTACAAGCACATGATCTTGAGGATGTTGGCTGTGGGATGAAAGAAGCGGCGGCCATGCACAACAGCAGAACCTGGCATGACCGGTCCGAAGCGGATACTTCGTGCTGAACCACACACGAGAAAAATATCCGCCGTCATGTTTTTTCAGGCGTATCATTGATAAATATGACTTAATAGCAGAGACGACTTTAACAGGCACGATTTTGGCAGAAACGGCATTGTCGGCAGGCACGATACAAGCTATCCGAAGGCCTCAGGTAGTGATGAAAGTTCAGTGAGCCTGAAGACAGGGCCGCACTGGCAGACATAGACAGAGTTTATCTGGCAGTGGCCGCACTTGCCGAATCCGCACTTCATCCGCCTCTCAAGCGAGACGAGGATAGATGAGTCCGCCACCTTCTTTTCCCTTAGCCCGATCACTACGAACTTGTACATGACAGGCGGGCCGATGATGACAGCGACGGTGTTTGTTGGGTCGATATCAAGCCCGGGAAGTATCCTCGTTACGACGCCGACAGGCCCCTTCCATCCGGCTGTAGCGGTATCTACCGTCACCCTGACGTCCACCCCCATTTCCCGCCACTCTTGCATCTCACCGCCAAAGAGTATATCGTCAGGCGTCTTTGCGCCGTAGATAAGCGTAAGAGAGCCGAAGCCCGGTTTCCCGGCAACAGCCTTTATGAGCGACCTCATCGGGACGATCCCTATGCCTCCGGCGATAAAGACGATATCCCTGCCCTTCATCTCTTCGACTGAAAAGCCCCTGCCGAACGGCCCCCTCACCCAGAGCCTCTCACCCTTTGTGAGCCTGTGGACAGCGTCCGTGAGAGACCCTACAGCCCTTATGCACAGCTCGAACTCGCCACCCTCGCCCGGGCCTGAGGTGATTGAGATCGGTCCCTCGCCGTAGCCGGGAAGCCCCACCATGTAGAACTGGCCGGGCGCGTATCCGAGAAGCCGGGCGTCCGCAGGGGCGACTGAAAAGAGCCGCTCCTTCTCAGTCAGCCGAACCACCCTCTCGATGCGGCACTCGACAGGCAGGTAAGGCGAAAGGATGTTATTTGCCGCTTTTTTGCTCACGGATAAGCTCATTGGTCACTTCCGCTATATTTATCTTTACAAGGCAGGTCCTTGAGCACCTGCCGCAGCCTACGCAAAAGAGCGCGTTAAATACGTCTGAAAGATACCTGAACTTGCGGTTAAACCTGTGCCTAAGACGCTCAGCCCTTGTCTTTCTGAAGTTATGCCCGCCAGCGACCTTTGCGAAGTCCTCAAGGGTACAGCCGTCCCAGACGCGCGCTCTTTCACCGTGGATGAGGTCTGCCTTTACCGTGTCGACCACATCGAAGCAGTAGCATGTCGGACAGACGTTATTGCAAGAGCCGCACCCGTAGCAGATAGCGCCTATCTTGTCCCAGACCCCGCTCTGGTCGCTCTTGGCGTATATCAGTGGCAGGTCTTCTTTAGGCGCATCGAGCCTTACCTTGAAAGAGGCCTCCTTCTTCTTCAAAAAACCTTCCAACTCAGCCGTCTCTTTATCGGTTGGCAGACGGGTCAAGGCCTTTGCAAGGAGCCTTTTCCCCCTCTCGGTACCAATCCGTGCGAGATAGCCTGCCTTTATCTTATGGAGGAATATATCGAAGCCGTCTTCGGCCGTCATGGTGCCGACAGATGGGCAAAAGCAGTAATCGTCAGGCAGGCACTCTGTCCCGATGATAACGGTATGTCCGCGCCTTTTCAGGTAATTCGCGTCAGGGATGCCATTGGCAAAGACCCTGTCCATAAGAGAGATAGCGTGTATGTCGCATGGATGCAGCCCTATGATGACCTGGTCTTCGGCCTCAATGACCGGTTCATGCGTCCCAGCCTCCCTGTCGAACCTCAAAAGGACCTCTCGTTGAGGGAAGAGGAACTCCTTTGCTGAAAGCGCAGTCGGGCGCATGGACAAAACCAGCTCATCAGGGCCAGAAACCCTTGAATAGATCGGAAAACCGTCCCTGAGAGTCGTGCCGTAGACAGCGAAGGTCTTTATCAGGACTTTGACAAGACCTTTAAAGGCGCCTTCGGAAAGGAATCTGAGGTTTGCCCGCTTTTTCATAATTCATTATAGTATATCAAAATATAAGGATTATGTCATCTTCCCCGGGCTTATTTTTTAAAATTTACACACACTTAGCCCTATAGTTAGTGGCTCTCAGCGTCAAAAAAAGAATACTTGACAATTTTGATAAGGTATCATAAATTTAAAGAGGCGCGTTTGGGAATAGCTTTTGGCGTTGCGCTGCGCCTTTTACACATTATAGCTAAGATAAGGACAAAGAGGTGGCCAATTGAGGCTGTCCACAAAGGGACAATACGCGGTGAGGGCTGTAGTGAGCCTTGCCTGCCACGCAGACGGCAAGCCGGTGACGCTGAAAAACATCTCCGATGAGGAAGGCATATCGCTGTCCTACCTTGAACAGCTCTTCGTCAAGCTTCGCAAGGGCAAGATCGTAAAGAGCGTGCGCGGGCCGGGTGGCGGATACGTCCTGGCAAAGCCGCCTGCCCATATAAGCGTAGGCGAGGTGATCTCGGTAGTGGAAGAGCCGATGAACCCTGTCGCCTGCCTCGATGAAGGCTCAGGTTGCGACAGGGCGACCAGGTGTTCAACGCAGAAGGTCTGGAAGTGCCTTGCCGAGAAGATCGCCGAGTTTCTCAACTCCGTATCCATAGAACACTTGAGCACCGAAGCGCTCGCGCAGAGCGACGCGGCAACCACCCCCAAGCCGGCCGTATGCGCCGTTTCAGAGGGATAACCGAAAGACCACGGGACAGGACACGGAGACTATTCACAGCCTGGTATCTATATTTTTCACGGCTCGCAGCGGCCCGCATCTAACACAACGGGCAATACGGCGAGTACCAGTTCAAGGAGGAGAGATTTTTGAAGAAGATATATTTCGACCATAATGCCACCACGCCGGTGATAGAAGATGTATTCGAGGCGATGGTGCCATATCTCAAAGAGCAATGGGGCAACCCTTCGTCGATACACTGGGCAGGCAGGGGCACTAAAAAGGCTGTGGAAGACGCAAGAGAGCAGGTATGCGGCCTCCTGGGATGTACGCCGATCGAGCTGATCTTCACAAGCTCAGGCACTGAGGGCGACAACCACGCCATAAAGGGCCTCGCCTACGCCAGAAAAGACAAGGGCAACCACATAATAACGACAAAGGTGGAGCACCCGGCCGTCTTAAACACGTGCAAGCATCTGGCAAAAGACGGCTTCGAGATCACGTACCTTGACGTTGACAAGGAAGGGCTCCTTGACCTGGAAGCGCTGAAAAACGCGATAACGCCCAAGACCATCCTTATATCCGTGATGTACGCCAACAACGAGACCGGGGTAGTCTTCCCGATCAATGAGATAGGTGAGATCGCGAAAGAGCGCGGGGTAACGTTCCATACGGACGCGGTCCAGGCCGCCGGAAAGACGCCTATCGACCTTAAGACGCTGAACGTAGACCTGATGACGATCTCCGGCCACAAGCTTTACGGCCCGAAGGGTGTAGCCGCTCTTTACGCAAGAAGGGGTGTGCGCCTGATACCTCTGATACACGGAGGGCACCATGAAAGGAACAGGCGCGGCGGCACGGAAAACGTCGCCGGCATCGTCGGCTTCGGAAAGGCCGCTGAGATCGCGATGCGCGACATGGACGCTGAGCTTGCCCACCTCGCCTCTTTAAGGGACCGCCTTGAAAAAGGCATGAAGGAGCGGATAGACCACATACACGTAAACGGATCTCCGGACAAGAGGCTTGCCAACACGTCGAACATAAGCTTCGAGTTCGTAGAAGGCGAATCACTCCTTCTGAACCTCGATATGAAGGGGATCGCCGCTTCAAGCGGCTCCGCCTGCACATCAGGCTCCCTTGAACCGTCTCATGTACTTGTCTCAATGGGAATGAGCCACGAGCTATCCCACGGCTCAGTGAGGTTCTCGCTCGGCAGATCAAATACTATCGAGGAGATCGACTACCTCATAGATATCATGCCCCCGATCGTCGAGAGGATGCGCTCCATGTCGCCTCTTTACGCGGGAGCTAAATAGACGAAGGGCCGTAAAAAGAACCGGAACCCATAAAATAACAACGATGTCAATTTCAAGGAGAGACTCTCATGTACAGTGAAAAAGTGATGGACCACTTCTCCAATCCGCGTAACGTCGGAGAGATAGAAAACGCCAGCGGCACCGGCATGGTCGGGAACCCGGCCTGCGGCGACATCATGAAGCTCACGATAAAGATCGAGGAAGGCGTCATAACCGACGTCAAGTTCAAGACCTTCGGCTGCGGCGCGGCGATAGCCACCAGCTCGATGGTGACTGAGCTGGTAAAAGGCAAAGGGCTCGACGAGGCGGAGCAGATATCGAACCAGTCCGTGGCAGATGCGCTTGACGGCCTGCCGCCTGTCAAGATGCACTGCTCGAACCTCGCCGCCGACGCGCTCCATGCCGCCATAGAAGATTACAGAAAAAAAGAGCTGGAGAAGTAAGTAAAGCCCCGGCCGCCCGAGCGCGTCGCGCCAAAAGCCATGCCTCGCGTCATATCGGACTGATGGTTTATCAGAGCGCGGCTTATAAGACTATAAATACAAACCCCCTCTGCAATGCGCAGGGGGTTTTGTATTTACAACTCTCCGTCGTAGCAGTCGGTTCGATATAAAAGGCGATAGACGTTGGTGTTGCTATGAGGACTTTGTACTTATAGCTCTGTTCCACAACTGCCGCCCCGGTTATTCATGATGTTTCCGCTTCCTCCATGCAGATGATATTGCTAAGGTATGCAAGATAATCATCTGGCAGGCCGTGTTCGTAAGCGCCCTTGAGCACGAGCCCCTTGTACCATCTGTAAGGCAGAGGCCGGTCAGTAAGATTTGTGGATAGATGGGTATACGCCGTGAGAGGTTCCTTTTCAGCGTATACGCATACGCCTATGCGATGATAGCCGACTTCGTACTGGTCGAGTATCTGCAGGTCATCATAGTGTATCTCATAGAGGACACCCCAGACGATCCCCTCAGGGCTATCCACAAGGTTGGCCTTTCCGGACCCGTCGGCGCTCCTCTTGTTGAAGACCATCTTGCTGCCATGGAGTCTGGCCCGCCCGACCTTTGAGGCAGATGAGACCCGCCTGGTCATCTGATCGACGTGCATGGACGAACCGTAAGAAAAGTACGTTGCCATCATATAAACCCCTCCAAACTCTCTCTACAGGTCTCGCCTGAGGCACAATGGGACTTATCATCAGGCGACGATACGGCAAGACCACTGCCACGACGCAAGCCCAGGTCCTTAACCGACATGCCGACGGCGATTACCAGCGCACCAATCATCACGCCGCCGTAGCATACGATGATAAGGGTCCAACTGCCGTATGCCAGCAGGGCGTACCAGGGGACGACAATATGGGTTAACGGGAATAGAGCGCATGCTACCACAGATCCCCAGAAGCCTGCAATGCCTTCTACAAACGCCATGTCGAGATAGAGACCTGAGATGACAAAACTGGAAAAAATAATAGAGCCTGCGAAAATCAGGAGCGATCCTCCGGCCTGCGAATCAAAAAAAAGACGAATGGCTTTTAACATGACCCCTCCATCACCAGTTGCATTACGACAAAAATGAGCCACACGCTTAAACCTATTATTACACAGCCTTGACATATTCTAAACCATAAACTGTCAATGTCAACCCCTGTTTTTAAAAAATCCTGAAGATTATCGTAAAAATGCCGGCCACCCGCATATCTACTTGAAAAACCGAATTGGCGCATCAACATATACGCATCCGTAAAAACAAAACAGGATCCGGCCACAAGGTCGAAAAAACATTGAGTCCGTTATCCTCACAAAGCCAGGTAAGGCGTAAACAATCCGCGAAGAGAAGGAGACGGCCGGTCGCCTTTGAGGTCCAAAACCCTGCCCATTGTTTTTTTGTGGATAAATATCCGCCCATCTATTAGAATAACGGGAGTAATAACTTGTTTTTAAAAGGTTTTTATGTCAAAGAGAGTCGTTGTTGCGATGAGCGGAGGGGTAGACTCATCTACCGCCCTGGCTATGCTTAAAGAACAAGGCTACGATTGCATCGGGGTATCGATGCAGTTGTGGGACTATTCAAAAAAAGACGAACCTAGCGGGGCCACACCCGGGAGCTGTTGCACGCTTGACGACATCAATGACGCCAGAGGGGTTGCGGACAAGCTTGGTGTGCCATTCTATGTGATGAACATGGAGGAGGCCTTCTCAAAAGATGTGATCGAGTACTTCATAAAGGGATACGCTCAGGGCACGACGCCCAACCCTTGCATAAAATGCAACCAGATACTAAAGTTCGAGGTACTTCTTAAAAAGGCGATGGCGCTTGAGGCAGACTATCTGGCTACAGGCCACTATGCCCGTATAACCGAGGCTGACGGCAGGTTCAAGCTCTTGAAAGGCGTTGACCCTGACAAGGACCAGAGCTACTTCCTGTTTACAATGACGCAGGCACAGCTCGGAAAGGTCATATTCCCGGTGGGCGGGCTTACAAAGAAAGAGGTGCGGCTACAAGCAAGGAGGCTTGGGCTTAAGACCTCCGAGAAGCAGGAGAGCCAGGAGATATGCTTTGTCGAGGAGCCGAGGTACGCTGACTTCCTCTCTTCAAGGATTCAAGCCCTGCCCGGTGATATTGTCGACCTGAGCGGACACCTTCTGGGCAGACATACCGGGCTTTTCAACTATACGATAGGACAGAGGAAGGGGCTTGGCCTGTCAGGCGGGCCTTTCTACATCATCGATATAGACACAAAGGCCAACAGGCTCGTTGTCGGCCCGTCTGAAGGGCTCTTGAGAAAGACGCTTACCGCCTCTGAGGTCAACTGGATAGACCCCGGCGCGCAGAAAGCCGCGGAGCAGGGACTCTCAGGGGTTGAAGTCAAGATACGTTACGGCCATTCAGGGTCAAAGGCCTCGATAACCGCTCTTGGCATCGACAGGGTCCGGGTCGTCTTTGATGAACCGCAAAAGGCGATAACGCCCGGTCAGGCTGTAGTATTTTATAGAGGCGAAGAGGTCATCGGAGGCGGGTGGATCGAAAAGCCTTCGACAGACGAGCCCATGCCTGGACCTGTATCCGCAATATGAAGACAGACCTGACCAATAACGTCAAAGAACCGCTGCGCGCCGCGATAGTGACCCTCGGGTGCAAGGCCAACAGGTACGACTCATCTGCGCTCGAAGACCTTTTACGCTCAACAGGCATCAGCGTCGTAGCGCCGGCTTCTGACGCGGACGCTTACATCATAAACACCTGCACAGTGACCGCCCGGACAGATCACCATTCGCGGCAAGAGATACGCCGCATACGAAGGGCCAACAGAGGGGCTATCGTCATAGTTACAGGCTGTTACGCGCAGGTCTCCCCTGACGAGATAAACTCTATTGAGGGGGTAGACTATATAGTCGGCAACCCTCATAAGGACAAGATCGCTGGTCTCATCATGAAGGGCCGCGCCCTGACAACCGAGATAATGGTCGGCCATGGAGAAGAAGGCACGCCTCTGACGCTCAGAGCCAGGTCTTCAGGCGGAAGGACGCGGGCAAACCTGAAGGTGCAAGACGGCTGTGACAAGCGGTGCGCGTACTGCATCATACCGAAGGCCAGAGGCACGTCAAGATCCCTGCCTCCGGCATCCATCGAGGCTGAGATCGAGGCGATGATCGAGGCAGGCTACAGGGAGATAGTACTTACCGGCATACACCTTGGCGCATACGGGGCGGACCTGCCGAATGGCGAGAGCCTCGCCGCACTCCTTCGCATGATAGAAAAGAGGCGTTTCCCGTGCAGGTTCCGAGTAAGCTCGCTCGACCCGGATGAAGTAACAGACGAGATAATAGATCTGCTGGCCAGCCGAGGCAGCCTTTGCAACCACCTCCACCTCGCCTTGCAAAGCGGCGCCGACTCTATAATAAGAGAGATGCGCAGGCCGTATACCGCCTCTCAATTCAGGTCAAGGGTCGAGCGTATCTGGCGAGCCGTCCCTGAGGTCTCCATCGGAGTAGACGTTATAGCCGGGTTTCCGGGAGAAGGCCGGGGTGAGTTTGAAGCGACCTTCGATCTTATAAAAGACCTTCCGATATCTTATCTGCATTCGTTCCCGTACTCGAAAAGGCCGGGCACGCCTGCGGCCGCAATGGACGGTCAGATCGACAGACGTGAGGTACGACAACGCTGCGAAAGGCTCAAATGTCTTGATTTGGAAAAAAGAAGGGCCTTCTACAAGGCCTCTATCGGCACGAAGGCAGAGGTGCTGATCGAAGGCGGCAGGGATAAAGAGACAGGGGCCCTCCTCGGGCATTCCAGAAACTATATACCTGTAGCCGTTGCTCCCGGCTCAGCACAAAGGTGCGAGACAATCGAAGTCCTTCTTACAAGGTACACTGACAAGGGTATGATCGGAGAGCCTCAGAAGGACATCGGATGAAAAAAGAGATATTGATCAGTGAATTCAAGGCGAGCCTGCCGTTCGAGTTTAAGGATATGGAGCTTTTAAAGAAGGTATTCATCCACCAGTCCTTCTTAAACGAGCGGGCAGGGATGCGGCTTGTTGACAGGGAATCTAACGAGAGGCTTGAGTTCCTCGGCGATGCCGTACTGCAAAACGCGATAAGCCACCTCCTCTACATAAGAAACCCGGGGGTCCCGGAAGGAGAGCTTACCAGGCTACGCTCAAGGCTTGTCAACAGGACTACGCTTGCCAAGCTCGCCAAGACCATCTCGCTTGACGAGTATCTTCTCCTCGGCAAAGGCGAGCAGGACGGGGGCGGCAGAGAGAACAAGACGATCCTCGCCGGCGTATTAGAGGCGCTCCTTGCCGCCGTATACCTTGAAAAGGGTTTTACAGCGGCGCTGTCATACATCGAAGGGCTATTTTCCCCGCTCATGGACTCGGCGCACATAGAGCCGGGCCACTTCGACTTCAAGCCGATGCTCCAGGAGCTAGCTCAAAAGCTCTTCAAGGAGGCCCCTTCCTACCGGCTTGTAAAAGAAGAGGGGCCTGCGCACAGCAGGGTCTTTGAGGTGGAAGCCCTGATAGCAGGCAGGGTCGTTGGCAAAGGGACAGCTACGAAAAAGAAAGAGGCCGAACAGATAGCCGCGCATGACGCGCTCGAGAGGATTAAATCAGAGAGAGCCGTACGCACCAAAGACGGCGCAAAAGATGTCGAGTAAGCGCCAGCTCATAATCCCGATATTCCTGCCCTTTGCCGGATGCCCGAACAGGTGCGTCTTTTGCGACCAGAACGGGATCGCAGGCGCAAGCGCGCTCCCTTCGCCTGACGAAGTCAGGACGACAATATCCGGTTATCTCTCTACATGGAAAGGTAGCGGGCCGAGAGAGATCGCCTTCTACGGAGGGAGCTTCACAGGACTTTCCGAGGATATTCAAAACGCCTATCTGGATACCGCCTTCGAATTCGTAAAGGACGGTTCTATCGGGTCTATCCGCATATCAACGAGGCCTGACTACATATCAAAAGAGATAATCAAGAATCTTGAGAGACACGGCGTCAGGACCGTAGAACTTGGCGCGCAGTCCATGTCCGAAGAGGTCTTGAGGCTCTCAGGCAGGGGCCACTCTCCGGCAGATACGATCAGGGCGGTAGCCCTGCTCAAAGACGCCTCCTTGAAAGTAGGGCTGCAGTTCATGCCCGGGCTACCCGGAGACACCGAGACAACCGTATTGGAGACCGCCGGGGCGATACTCGCCTTGACGCCTGACCTTGCGAGGGTATACCCGGCACTCGTTCTTAAAGGGACGCCGATGCACAAGATGTTCCTTGAAGGGTCTTACGCGCCGTGGGACCTCGGCAGGATGGTTGATGTCTGCTCGCTTATTTCAGAGATGTTCAAAGAGGCAGGGGTGCCGATAGTGCGGATGGGACTACATCCGTCAAGAGAGCTTGAAGAGGCGCTTGTAGCAGGGCCTTACCATCCGAGCTTCAGGCAACTCGCCCAGAGGCGTTGCGATCCTATTAAGTAAGCCGCTGCCGATCTCAGGCAGATGAAAACCAATCCCCTGCCCTAACCGCCAGGCCCGGTCAAGAGCTACCGGGGCGCAAGTTTGGAATGCGGCTGTGTATAAGCCCTAGCGTATCAGGTAGACAATCTTCACAGCAGGGTTATTCGTCACAAGGCCCATAGAGACATAGCCTATAGCCCCCTTCTCAGAGGCCACCCTCCTTATTATAAGCATCTCGCTCTTCATCGTGATCGGCGGGTTCTTGGCCTGATTGGTGATCTTCAGGTGCGCCCACTCCTCAGCCACTTGTTCAGGCGACCTTCCAAGTATCCTGTCGGAAAAGATCCTTCTCAAAGGGCTCTGCATAGCAAGGTCGTATATCGTCACCATGGCGCCTCCTGACCAGTTCAGCGTATGGTTCGTGTATATCTTCCTGATCTCAGGCTCGGTGAGCGCCTCGAGCGGGTTTTCCCTGTTGACTATGACCGCTATCGGCTCCGCCGCCCTTGCCACCTGGGCCATAAAGACCATCGCCAGGGCCATGAACGCTATCGATAGAGAGAGAGCCCTTCTCATCAGAGGTCTCCTATAGCCACGACTATAGACGCGATGAACTCGTTATAATCTTTAGACGCGGGTTCGTCGAACTCATTGCGGCTGTACTCGAGCTTCCCGACGACATTGGACGCGAAGTGATAGTTGATGGCCCCTGTCGTACGGAAACGGTCGTTCGCCGCGTCCGTATCGTTTGAGTCGTACCAGTCGTACCTGGCCGCTATGGTCCATTTTGCGATATCATAGCCGAGCTGAGCGTACCAGCCTGAATCATTAAACGACCGAACCCCGCCTTCCGGGCCGTTATGGCGGGTAGCATACTCTGTCTGGAACCTCCAGGGGTTATAAGATGCGTTCAGATGCAGGCCGAAACTGCGCCTGGTCGTGTCCTGATTGTCGCGCTCCCTGTAGTATGATGCGCCTGCAGACACTCCGCCTGACAACTCGGCGTTGACCCTGGCTCCCACGCCCTTGTTCTCGTTCCTGTCGCCGCTGCCAGGATTGCCTGCGCCGTTTGCGACATAGAGGTGCGTGTCAACCACCGACTCTCTTGATGAAAAGGAATTCCTTAGCTGTATCCCGTCAGATACCTCCGGGAAGACGTTCTTATAAAAAAGCGGGTCTGTTTGGAACGGCACATAAGGCGGATAATGGTATATCGACCAGATCCCGGCCGGGGTATTTACCCTGCCGAACCTCACGTCCCAATCAAGCGACGGATGGTATTCTATATAAAGCTGTTCCACGAATATCGTGCCTTGCGAGCTTTTCACCGTGTTTGTGGCGGCGTTTGACTCGACCTTCGGCCCGTCCTCGTATTCGATCTCTGTAAAGAGCTTCCAGTCCCTCTGGACCTCCTTCGTGAAAAAGAGGGACAAGTACCTCACCCTGAACCTGTCGTTCTCGCTGTCCTGATCGGTATGGTAGAATTCCGCTGCCGCGTACCCGCTCACATCTACCAGCTTGGATACTGTGCCGAGGTCGTGGCGCATCTGTTCGTCGTCGGTCTCCATAGTCTCGACCCTGTGCTTAAGCTCGGCGTTCTCTTTTTTCAAAATGCCCAGCTCTCCCTCCAGACGGTCGAGCCTCTCATCCTCCGGCCCTGCCCATGCCACTAACGAGAACGCCGGGACTGACGCCGCAAGAAGCGCAACCAGCATAACTGCGGCAGCTCGGCTGATATTCATAGCACACTTCTCCTTCAGGATCTCACCAGACCTTCAGCCGCCTATCATAGTGCTCACGTTTGCCTCGGTATCTCCGTCGGCAACCGGGAACCTCAGAATGAACGACGTGCCGCTCCCAGGAAGACTCTCGACGTCTATAGTCCCCCTGTGCCTTGTGACTATCTTGTAGACGACATAAAGGCCGAGCCCTGTGCCCATGCCGACCGGTTTGGTCGTAAAAAACGGGTCGAATATCCTCGCAAGGTTCTCTTCGGATATCCCGTGGCCCGTATCAGAGACTACGGCTGTAACAAAGCCGCCTTCGCCTTCCCCCTGCAAGGAGCACTTCAACGAGAGGGAGCCTGTGCCGCCCATAGCATGGACCGCGTTGACGATCAGGTTTACGAAGACCTGGCGCATCTCTACGTCGTTCGCGTTTATATCGCACCCGTCCTGTAGATCTGCCGATACCTCGACCCCGTCGAAACTGACGGAATGGCGGGCCATCCTGACGGAGTTGCCGATCACCGAAGAAAGGGATATGGCGCTGTGCGTCTCCTCGCTCACCGCCCTCGAATAGGACGATAGCTCTTTTACAATGGACTTGGCGTGCGTCGTATACCGTATTATATCTTCGGTGTACGATTTTATGAGCGCCGTATCGTCTTCGTCGCGTATCGCCTCGGCCATGCCGAGTATCCCTGCCAGAGGATTGTTTATCTCATGGGCGATGCCTGAGGCGAGGGTCCCTATGCCCGCGAGCTTTTCTGATTGCGTAAGCCTGAACTGGAGCGCCTTCTGCTCGGAGATGTCCTTGCCGGCCCCGACGGTGCCGATGATCCGCCCCTCGTCGTTGACCATGGTAGAGAGCGAAAGAGATATATGATAGACCTTTCCGGACCGTGATCGGAACCTCACCTCGCGGTTCCTCGCCTCCCAGATCTGACCGTCAAGCTGGCGGCTCTTGTTCATGATCTCGGAGCGCTGCATCGGATTGTCGTAAAGCATCAGTACGTCCTTGCCTACGACATCATGCTTTTTGTACTCAAGCAGGTTCTCAGCCTCTCTGTTGAACTCGACTATCCTGCCCTCGTTATCAGTAGTGACGATGATGACCCTCGAATTATCCAGTATCATCTGGAGGTAATACTCTGTCTCGTTCAGGTCGTCATAGGTCTTTCTCAGATCAGCGCTCGACTCGTTGAGCTTTACGAAAAGCCTGTTCTTCTCCTTTATGATGGCCCCGGCTATCAGGAGCGCCGCTACCGGCATAAGCACTATGATCCCGAGCGTCCAGATGAGGTTCCTGACGTAGGCCAACAGCTCGAAGTCCGTCTCGGTCGAAAGCCTGATATGGAGGACGCCTAAGACTGCGCCCCTGTCGGGGTGGCAACTCAGGCACGACCCTTCGGCCCTTAACGGCACATACCTCGAATACGTGTTGTTATCCCAGTTGAACAATCCGGCAGGGGACATCCCTGTCCTTGCCTGAGCGAAGGCCTGACGCTCGCTTCTGACAACCCGCCTATTCAGGGACATCACCGGAAAACCCAGTGGGACCGGGATGGAAGAGAAGGCCTCGTTCCCGTCAGGCCCGTATATGCCGATAGCATCGACCCCTATATGCTGGCCGAAGCCGAGTACCATGTAATACTCGCCCTTTGAATGGCCTGAGCGCATAAGGTCGTAGGAGGCCCTGCCCAGAAGCTCGCTTATCAGCTCGGTCTGCTGGACTATCCTGTAGGTTATCCTGTCCTTGAGCTGGCTGCTCGTATAGACGAAGACCACGCTCGCAATGATCATGAAAACCATGACCGAGATGACAAGATAGCTTAGAAGTGGTCGTGATCTGGACATCCGTTATTTTCCGCCGGCCGTTATCAAATCATCCGAAAAGATAGATATTATGCGAGACAAATGTATCGACGATCGATGGATCGAGCTGTGTGCCTGAAACGCGCTTCATCTCTTCTATGACGCTTTCGAGCGGCAGCCCCTTCCTATACGGCCTGTCGCTTATCATCGCGTCATAGAGGTCGACTACGGCTATAATGCGCGCGCACAGAGGTATCCCGTCGCCCTTGAGGCCCCTAGGATATCCTGTGCCGTCGAAGTTCTCGTGGTGCGCCACAACTACCTCGGCAACGCCGCTCATAAGAGGGACGTCCTTGAGTATCTTCTCGCCTATCTCGGTATGCTCTTTTATATGCAGGCACTCGGCCTCGTCAAGAGGCCCCTGCTTGTTCAATACCGACTCGTTTATGCCGATCTTTCCCAAGTCATGGAGGAGAGATGCGTACTCAAGCGTTTCAAGGTCGTCGGCGGATAGCCCGGCCGCCTTTCCCAGCTCGACGCACAGATGGCGCATCCTGTTGCAGTGGCCGCTGGTATGGTGGTCCTTAGCCTCGATCGTCTCGGCAAGGACGTTTATGAACTGTATGTTCCTGGTCTTCAGAAGGGTGTTGGCCTTCTGAAGCTCCAGCGCCTTGGTGTTCAGCTCTCTGGTGCGCTCCCGCACCTTCTGCTCCAGGAACATCTGGTACTCCCTGTTCTCTATCTCCAGCTCCTTGTTCCTCACAAGCAGATCTCTGTGCACGAAGGCCCTGCCGATCACCACAAGCAGGTCCTCCTTCTTCATGGGCTTCATCAGATAATCGAAGGCGCCTTTTTTCATCACCTCTATGACAGTCGCCACGTCTGTCAACCCGGTCAGCATGATGACCGGGACTGTCGGGTAGTTTTCCCTTACATGGGCGAGGACCTGAATCCCGTCGACCTCAGGCATCCTTATGTCGCAGATGAGGATATCAAAAGATGCGGCTCGCAAGGCCTCGAAGACCCCGGCCCCTCCATGCGACTGGATGACGCTGTAGCCCTCCTTGGCAAGGTGCGTGTTAAGCACTTTGCGGATAGGCTCTTCGTCATCTATAATGAAAATAGTCCTTTTCAGGCCTTCATCTTCCATTGAACAATTCCAAGAGAGGCCTCATGCCTCAGCAGTGTTTTTAATAACAAGGGGGACAACGCGCCCGGCATGCCTCAGACGCCCGGGCCAATCGAACCCGGGTAAAAGCCTCTTACAAGGCCGATGAGTGTGATATTACTGAAAAAAAGCAGACTCTTCAACAGGTATTAAGCGGGAGAGCGGCCTTAGCGGCCTGACGATTTCGCAGGCCCCAGTTTCTTATACAGAAAACCGACGGCAGAGGCCGTGACCGGAAGCACAACGCCTGCTATAAACCCGGCGCTTACCTGCCCTTCCTCCGACATTCACCTTTCTCCCTTATGAAGCGCATCGTTCGGGCAAGCGTCGGTATCCCTCTCCTTCCGCCTATGGACATGCACTTTATCGCCGCAAAGGCGGATGCGAACTCAAGGGTCTCATCTATCGTCCAGCCCATAAGGACCCCGTACGCGTAGCCTCCGTGAAATACATCTCCTGCGCCTGTAGTGTCCAGCGCATCGACATCGAACGCCTTCTGTACTATCAAACGGCCTTCGCAAAACGTGACGCTTCCTTCGCGCCCTGATGTGATTGTAGCGGCCCTGCACCCAAGCGCTGAAAGTCTCTCTACAGCCTCTTGGGGGGAGAGGTCGAGACCTGCCGCGAACTCAACCGAGCCGACAACGTAATCAGAAAGGGCGGCTATCTCCATCATCCCCTCTCTCACCCTTCCGGCGTCAAGCAAGACCGGCACACCTGCCTTCCTTGCGATAGACGCGGCTTTCAAGGAGGCCTCAGACATCAGCCCGTCAAGTATAAGCATATCAGCACCTGATATACGAGCCCTGTCTAGCTCTCTCGCAAGGAGCGGTCTTGCAGTCGGCCTCTTCCAGACGATAGTCCTTGTCCCGTCTTTCCTGTTGACGACTATAAAGGCCCTTTGAGATTCCCCGACCTTTCTTACCTTGACGCCGCTTACGTCTACACCCTCATCCTCAAGCCCTTTGATGATAGCCTTGCCAGCCTCGTCAGGGGCAACTACACCCATTAAAAACGCCTTCACCTTGAGGCGGCTGAGGCCGACAAGGGCAGTGGCAACCGGCCCTCCGCCGGCGACGACAAGACTTTGCGCCTCCTGCTTCGTATCCTCCGCAGGATATCCGTCAACGACAGCGATGTAGTCAAGCGAGGCCTGCCCGATGCCAGTCACAATTAATCGAGGTCTGTTCATCAGGCGAAGATAACACCTATAACCCATCGTGTCAAACGACGGACCGGCACTGCTCAGGCATCAGGCGAGCGCGACCCTTCCAGCCCATTTCATTATATGGTATGATTTTCTTGTCAGCGGTCTATCCGGCCTTGGGGCCGCTTACGTTGAACTCACAATACGGTCATAGGTCGGGATGAGGCGCGGATGGGGCTTCGGATATCGAGATTTTTAAAGAACGCACGAGGACTAAAAACAAGGCTCAGAGTCTACAAACTGATTTTCAAGGACAAACGAACCCCGCTTGCGGCAAAGCTGCTGCTCGGCGCCGCCATCGGGTATACGCTAATGCCCTTCGACATAATACCCGACTTCATCCCTGTCGCAGGGCAGATAGACGATCTGATAATAGTGCCTCTGCTCATTGGTCTTGCCATGAAGCTCGTCCCGGAAGATGTTAAAAAAGACTGCCGGACAATGGCAGAAAAGCTTTGAGCTTTTAAAGGCCGCCCTGCCTTTCAGGCCCTCCGTCTAAGCTCGCCTGCCTCACCACGACCCTCTCCCCGGTCTCTACCCCTAACGCCTGCGAGGCGTCTTCAGAGTCTATCGCTATTTCAAGAAGTCCGGTGCTTCCTATTATGAGCGACGGCGTCCTAGGCTCGCAGTAGCTGTATGACCTTTTAACGCCCCGTATCAGATGGCCATTTATAGATGTCTCAACTTGAGGGCCGAGGTCCGCGATAGATTCAGCCCTTATATCCGTTACAAGGTTGCCGTACCTGTCGACGTAGATCACCGTGCCAGCCACTACGCCGTCTTTGAGTAGCGGCGTCTTCCTGCCGATGATGACCGGGTCGGTTATCTCAGGGCCGAACATGGACGGCTTGGCCCCAAGCGTCAGATGTGCCGCTACAGGGCCAAATATGTCTCTGCCGTGGAAGGTGGCGGAGACATCTTTCCTGAAATACGATCCATCTGTCAGATGAATGACCCTCAGTATTTTTTCGCTCTCTATCGCCCGGCTAAAGATGCCGTTGTCAGGGCCGACAAAAGAGTAGTCTTCAGTCTCTATTAAGATCGGCCTGCGGCTTGATCCGACCCCCGGGTCGACGACGGCAAGATGCACCGTGCCCCTTGGGAAGTATCTGCATGAATGGGCCAGGACGAACGCCCCCTCCGATATCGCGCCGGGCGCTATCAGCTGCGTTATATCCACAATGCGGGCCTGCGGGTTTACTGAAAGGATAGCGCCTTTAAGAGCTCCGCTATAATGGTCTTTCAGACCGAAGTCAGTCGTGATGGTTATGATCTCATTCATATACAGCCTGTCTTTCTCCATGAGGTACCTGCCAAGCGCTTTGTCAAAGGCGTTGTCCTGCCATCATCTGCATAAAGAGACTTCCGGCCGCTCACGGCACCGGCGGGGTTGGGGCGATGAGAGGCCGGAATCCATCCGTAATCCATCATAAAACTCCAAAAAACTGCTACTTTCTCGCTGAAAAGGTCTTGCAGTCGGCGTGTCCGCTATGCGGGCCCACTGATATCGCTACGGCGATACACTCAAGGGCCTTGTTATGTTGGCAGTTAAAGGCCTTGCAAGCCCCAACGCCTCCTGTAGCCTCTGTGCCGCCCTTGTTCTGTAGCCTGACGAACGTGTCGCAGGCGGCATGTGTGCCGTCGCCTACAGTTATTGCTAGCGTGTGGCATTCGTTGTTCATGTTGTAGGAACATTCTGAAACAGAACAGCTCGTTATTCTGGGCATACTCATGGCCATAAACACCCTCCTTTGTATCCCGCCAGCTCAAACCGATTATAACCCAATGCGTAACAGTGTCAAATCCCCTTGATATGCTTTGTTTTTATGGATGTTTATCGGCTAAAGTTTTAGACAGGCCATCCGAAATTCTAAACAAGGCCTCTTTGCGCCAGGCCAGCCTTCCAAGAGGATCATCAGCATTATGAATAACAGGATACCGATAAGCGAGCTTAAGACAGGGATGTACATCTGCGGCCTTGAAAAAAGAGGCACGGAGCCGCTTTTTCTAATGAACTCCATACTCTTGCGGACTGCGGCTGATATAGACCACCTCTACTCAAGGGAGTACGACTGGGCGTATATCGAGGTTGCCAAAGAAGACCTGAGACCAGACCCGAAGAAGGCAGCTGATAGTGAACCCTCGCCTGCAAAAGCAAAGAGCTCTTACAACGAATCAGAGGCCCCAGCCCACGGCCCTGAGATAGAATTCCCTTCACATGATGAAGAAGATGATGCTGACTTCCTTGAGGAGACCGACTTTTTCGATGAGCTTAAAGAGGCCAAGAGCCTCAGAAACGAAGCGGAGGGGCTGGTAAGGGATTTTCTCAGGAACGCGAGGCTGGGCGGCGAGATAGACATAAAGTCCATCGACTCTACGGTCGGGCGCATGGTAGACAGCCTTTTCAGGAACCCTGACGCGCTCACAAGCCTTTCGCGGCTCAAAAGCTTCGACGACTACACCTTCTCGCACTGCGTCAACGTAAGCATCCTCTCCCTGGCAATAGGCAGGCACATGGGTTTGAAGAAAAACGCTATCAAGGACCTCGGCATCGGGGCGATACTCCATGACATCGGAAAGATGCTTGTCCCTGAGTCAATATTAAAGAAGCCCGCTCAGCTCACCGAGGACGAATTCAGCGTCATGAGGACGCACGCATCTCTCGGAGACGATCTCCTCTCCCAGAACAACGAGATATCCAGAGAGGCAAGACAGGTCGCCCTTCATCACCACGAAAGATTCGACGGCAGCGGCTACCCTGCCGGCCTCGCAGGCGCGGAGATCCCCATCTTCGCCCGCATCGGGGCGGTCGCTGATATTTACGACGCGATGTCATCTAACCGCGTCTATCAAAAGGCGGTAGCCCCTGACGAGGCGCTTAGAAAACTCTACCTTATGAGGGGCACCCACCTCGACCCCGCAATCGTGGAAAGACTCATAAAATGCCTCGGCATCTATCCGATAGGCACCCTTGTCGAGCTCAATACCAATGAGAAAGCGATAGTAAGATCGCTTAATCCTGACAACCCCTTGAAACCGACCGTACTTATGATATCCGACAGGCACAACAGGATGCTCAACCTCCCATTCGTCTTGCCGCTGTCTAACGACCAGTCCCGCTGGATAACAAGCTCCAAAGACCCTGAGAACCACGGCGGCATCCAGGACCTCCACCTAATATAACCTTATAATCAGCCCCACCCCCGTACTTAAGGCGCCTATCTCCTCAATTGACAATAATCATTAAAAAAGCCCCGCCTTCATGTTACAATATTAGTATGAAATCATCTGAAGGGGGCATTATATGGGAGAAAAGACTACTGCGCTTGATCTGAGGCAAATACCGGTATTTGAACGTCATCCTAGGATATTCGACGCATGGGAGAGGCTCGGATCGGAAGATACGCTGAGGCTCACTAACGACCACGACCCAAAGCCGCTCCGCTACCAGTTCGAGGCCGAGTTTAAGGACAAGTTCTCATGGGAATATGTCTCAGAGGGGCCAGAAGACTGGATAGTCAACATCAAGAAGCTGAAGGTCCATGTCGCCAAAGGCGAAGAGCTGCGGCAGAAGGTCGACACAGCCCTTAACGAGGTGAGACCGTATCTGCAGGCTGATGGCGGCGACGTAGAACTTGTCGAGATAGACGAGGAGCGGATGGTAGTCAAGGTGCGGCTCGTCGGGGCGTGCGGAGGGTGTCCTTCCGCCGGGCTTACACTGAAGGCAGGAGTTGAGACCGCTGTTAAAAAAGCCTGCCCGGAGATAACCGCCGTAGAGCCTGTTTAATATCAGATGCTCGTTTGCCGGATGCGCTTCGATTATCAGTGGGCATTGACTGACATACTGCTGAAAAGTCTTGTATTTATTCAGGCCTCTCAGAGAGTTACATGAGCAAGGCTTCGGTCAGTTCGGGTGCATTACCGTAAGGAAGGACCAAGACAAAGTTGCAGATGTGACTTTTCAGATAGCCAGACAGGATAATAGGGGCCGGCAGCCGTGTGAGATACTCGCATGGCTTCCGGCCTCTTTGTTTTTATTGATCAGATCTCAAGACAGAGCAACATCACACGCCAGAGCGGCATATCCGCTCCAAAGGCCGAGCATACCTGATAATACTGCTGTGCCGATACCCCGGCGCAGGAAGGCAGACCTAGATCGCGGTCTTTTTGCCCTTTGGCGGCATATACTCCTGAGGCATAAGATCAAAGGTCTCTTTGCACGCTTCACTGCAGAAATAATATGTCACTTCGTTATACGTCGTCTCAGCCGCCGCATCCTCGAACTCCAGCGTCATTCTGCAGACCGGATCCGTTATCATGGCGCGCCTCCTGCCTCTACATGGTTGCTATGCCTTTATCATACAACAATATAATATCGATCATGGCGTATCTCATGCCCAGTAGTCTTCAGCAAACATGACCAGCAAGACTCCGACGATCATCTGCTATAAATTTAAACGGCCTCAGGGTACATCTGCCCCAAAAAAAGAGCGATTATTAATTTATTAATTGCCGGACATGGAGGAACCCGGCGGTTAAAAGAGCGGTGACAACGACACGACTGGATATCTCAAAGCCTGCGCAACCGGGCCTACGCCTCACCTTCCCGGCCCTGCAAGAAATCGAGGCAGTCCTCCCTGAAGGCGCAACCGAGCTGATCGCAATAACCCGAGGCCGTTGCGAAACATGGAAAGTTGCCTTCCGCAATCTGAACGGCCCTTATAAGTTCTGTCTTTTTCATCCTGGCCGACTTGACGCCAAGCGCCTTAGCCATCTCCCTGATGTCTTCCATTCGCATAGACTATCTACCTCCATAGCGCTTGTTAAAGATTCTACAGACCATGCCGAAACCCGCCTGAGCCTGATGACGGCCACAGAGAGCCTTCGGGTAAAGCACCCTGATCACCCGTAGCGCGCATCCCATAGTCAATTAGGACACCTCTTTTACGGCGTGTCAAGGCGAGCGGAGCTGATAGAAAATCCATAGAGGGACTTACAATGGAATAAGCGCCTTGAAAAGGACGCGCTTGAAATAGACCTGGCTATTTCGATGAGAGGTCTTACAGGCCTTTAATCGGCGAAATTAAATCCGAACGGCAAAACAACATAAGAAAACCGCGATAAGATCAACCCGTAAAGTAGCAGGAACAGGCATCTGTGCGCCTGATCGAAACAGGACGCATACGCATGCCTTACCATAACGTCGCCCTTATTTATATTTAAGAATAAAGCGCCCCGTGATATTATCTTTTGACAATCCCATACCTTCAGCATCGGAGGCCAAACTTGAGACTAACCTTCATAGGCGGAGCTTCTACCGTTACCGGGTCGTGCTACTACCTCGAGGTCAACAAGGTCAAAATGCTCGTCGAGTGCGGCATGCACCAGGGCGAAAACCAGACCGGAGACCTCAACCGAAAGCCGTTCCCGTTCAACCCCAAAGAGCTCGACTACATATTCGTCACGCACGCGCATATCGACCACTCAGGCCTTCTGCCAAAGGCTGTAAAGGAGGGTTTCCGCGGCAAGGTCATCTCGACGCCTGCGACAAGAGACCTTCTCGGCCCGATGCTCTATGACTCGGCGGCCATACAGGAGTCTGACTCGGCATGGTCCACAAGGAAATCAATGAGGACAGGACTGGCGCCGGTAGAGCCCTTATACACATCCGTCGACGTCGATCACACGCTCCCGCTCTTTGACGTCAAGCCTTATGACAAGATGCTCCATCTCGCCCCCGGCGTAAAATTCAGGTTCCTCGACGCAGGCCACATACTCGGCTCCGCCTCCCTTGAGATATGGTTCCAGGACAGCGAAAAAGAGAAAAAAATCGTCTTTTCCGGCGATATCGGGAAAAAGGGCAACCCCATCATAAGAGACCCGTTCAAGGCAGAGGGGGGCAACTATGTAGTGATGGAGTCTACATACGGGAACAGGTCCCACAGGCCGATCAAAGAGTCGATAGACGAGCTTACGAATATAATAAAGACGACCTTCAAAAAGGGCGGCAACGTCTACATACCTTCATTCGCGGTGGGCAGGTCGCAGGACCTTCTCTACATACTGAACAACCTTGCGCGCGAAGGGCGCATATACAGGTATGACGTATACCTCGACAGCCCGCTCGCCGAGGAGATAACGAAGGTATACGTGGCGCACCCGGAGTGCTACGACGAAGAGGCGCTCAGGTTTTTCACGACTAAGCAGGCTGAGACGTCGATACGGCTCCACTTCGTCAGGACAGCGGAAGAGTCGATGAAGCTCAACAGGCTCCGCTCAACGAACATCGTCATTGCCGGGTCCGGGATGTGCGAAGGAGGCCGCATGCGCCACCACTTGAAGCACAACCTCTGGAGGAGCGAGTGCGCCGTAGTCTTCGTAGGATACCAGGCGCATGGCACGCTCGGAAGAAAGATAGTAGACGGCGCCAAGATCGTCAGCATCCTCGGCGAAGATGTAGCCGTTAAAGCGACCATCTGCACCATAAACGGATTTTCAGCCCACGCAGGGGCTGACGAACTCCTTGACTGGCTCTCCGGGTTCAGCGATTCTCCTGAGGTCTTTGTAGTACACGGCGAAGAAGAATCAGCAGAGGCGCTAAGGGCGTCCATTACAGGGAAGTACGGGTTTACGACCCACAGGCCTAAAAACGGCGACACAGTCGAGCTATAGCTGTAACCGAAGACCCGTTTTTTCACCGGACAGAAGATTTTCTAGCGCAAGCGCCCGAGCATACGGATCACAGAGGCTATGCATTAGGACCTCAATAAAAGAGGCGGCCCTCTTTAGGAGGGCCGCCTGTCGTATTATCTCGACTCTTAAAAAAACCTGATGCTACGCCCTGACTCTACACCTGAGAGGGCTGAAAAAGCCGCTCATCTCTCAAAAAGCGCCAGGGACAACGCCAAGCGTCAATTGCGGCTGTGAAAGCCCGCATACCGGCTATACTATCCGGACGAGCTTCAGGAGGAACGTAAGGTCCTTGCCTGCAAGCGGGTGATTTGCGTCGACCCAGACCATAGTGTCGTTCATCTCGACCACTTTGACCGAGGCGTTCCAGCCGTCCGCCTCATCTATCTGGAGTTCCATGCCTATCTTCGGCTCGATATTCGGCGGTATCTGCTCCCTCTGAAACGCTATCAGCAGGTCCTTGTTATACGCGCCGTAAGCCTCTTCGGCAGGTATCCTGATCGTCTTTTCCTCTCCGCCGCTCATGCCTAGCATAGAGTCCTCGAACAGCTGAAGGAGCGTCCCCTCGCCTATCTCGAACTTCAGCGGATCTGTGCCCTCAGAGGTATCAAAACATGTGCCATCGTCAAGAGTCCCTGTATAGTTGACGATAACGGTATCGCCTTTTTTCGCCTTTCTCATCCTTGTACTTCCTCCCCGTAGATCGACCCGGACCGCGGGCCTCAGGCCCCGTCGGTCTTTCCCATTAGATTTACCGATTATGGTAACCTTTCGCCCTTTGCCATGTCAAGTATTGAAATACTCGGACCGGACGAAGGGTCTCTGACAGGCCGCTGGGCAGGCAGCGCATAGGGGACAAAAAAAACCGATGCCCCATAAGGGACACCGGCCGTTGATCACCAAAAGAACTAGCTTAAGAAGTGCAACCCGACCCTGTACCTGTCCTTCTCATCAGGCCTTGCCCACTTCACAATAGCAACGAAGTCAAGCGACTCGTCGCAGTCGCTGAGCCTCATTGAAAAATTTATTTTTTTGCCCTGCTCAAGGACCCTCGGGGTCACGATGCACGCCCCTGACGCGCTTATGTCCACTATCTCCGCGTCAGCGCTCGAAAAACCCACCGGGCCAGCGACGTCTTTATGATCAAAAAGAGGGGTACGCACCTGACATCTTTTGTTCATCGGCTCACTCTCCCAAGTAGATTTCGCATATCGGCCTTTGAGCTTTCACTAGATTTATAGCCGATATCAGTCGGTTTGTCAATCGCCGGTTACAGGAAGATCTTTTTATTCAAAATATTCTCTTGACGGCTCGCAGAAAAAATAGCCTGCCTATCTGCTCTCGCGTCGGCTCCTCACGCCATGGCCCGGGACTGCTCTATATCCAAAGATACAGCACCTCAAAGACCGCAAAAGATGAGAATGCGGGTCTTTTGTTTACGAGCGGCAGCCGTCTATCCATGCGCTATGGCGCTCTATGCGATGTGGAGGCTACCCCCCGACTCCTGTCTCAGACCATTAGAGGGTCTGAGCCTTTTTTATCGCCTGCGCCCTTTCATGCTCGGACAGGAACGCGTCTGATTCAGGGTAGAGTATATGCTCTTCCTTCATGTTGTGGTCTGCGAGGATGTTGTAGAGCGCTATGGTGGCGTTTGCCGCTACCGAGGCGTCTTTTGCGGTTGTCGCGCCTGTGATCTTGTCAAGGAGTTCTTTTATCTCGGTATGCTCCATCTTCATGACAAAAGTAGGGCCGGCATCTGTCATACCCGTCTTTTCCTCGAACGCCGGAAAGAGTATCTCCTCTTCGGCCTTTATGTGCCTTCTAAGGCCCAGAGAAAACTCGGAAAAGGCGGTAGAGGCATCATCCCACCTGCCGTCCTTGAGCGCCCCCTGGAACCTCCCGAATATCGAATCGAGCCTCGCGTGGTCTGTCTGGAGAAAATCGGTTATCGTCCTGTCAGGGCCCGGCTCCTGCCTCCTCGCTATCTGGACCCTCCATGCCAGCGGCCCTTGCTCAAGCGGCCACCATTCGAACTCCCCGTCGTGCTCGTTTTGAAATTGATAGAGAAGCGGCTTGGGGTCGTGGTCGTTTACCAGCACAAAAGCCTCGCCCGGCCCAAGCGCCTTAAAGGTATTGAATATCTGCGGATGCCTGTCTTTTGGGACCATCTCCCTAACATCGAGTATATTTACCATCCTGCGCGCCTCCTGCCTCTATTATTACTAACAGCTTATATGATTTTGCGTCAACATTCGAATTAATACCATGATAAAAATCAACTATCGGATGCCATGCGGCCTTGTACTGCCCGGCGTATGCACCGGTTATCAGACGCGCCTGGCCCTGACGACTTTTTCTTGCCGCTACCCCTTCCCTTGCGCCTTTTCCATCATCACAAGAGACCACGTATCCTCTCCCCTGTCACGGCGCAGTATCTAGCCGTAACCGTCATCCGCCAACAGCTCGAAGTAATCATATCTCTCGCCATACCACCTGTCGCAGACCTCCAGGACCGCAAATGACCTCTCGCCTATGGAAAACGACAAGAGGTGCGCATCATTACCTATCAGGGCGCATCTATCGACTTTTACGGCTATATCCGCCATAACCCTTTCCCTTTCAGATGAAAGTCCTGATGCCTGGCAGACCATTCAAGCTGAAAGCATACATCAAAAACAAGCTCGGCGCTTTTTTAAACAATATTTCAATCGATACCGGCAGCAAAACTGCCGGAGATATAAAAACGGACCCACAGGGATTTTCAACAAGGCAAAGAGCGGTAAACATATAAGCCTGGAGCTACTCATGGACTGACATTCCCGAGGAAAAAAGAGTTGCTTATTATTTTGATATAGTATTATAATACTTGAGATTTTTGCGGTTTTTTAAAATCTCAAACAAGTACTCGCCGCGATCTATCCGCCCTGGATGCAGGGTACGGCGAGCTATAAAAAAACAGTGCCTTGCCGTAGCCCCCCTCCATTGATGGCGGGGGGTTATACGGCTTCTTACTAAACCTGCGCCGGACGCTTGTAAATGCATAAGATCCTCTACATCACATCAAGGTCTGACTACGGCGGCGGACCTGAGCATATACACCAGCTCATTAAGAGGCTCTCTTCGAGGTTCCGGATATTCATCGCCTCTCCGAAAGACGAACCATACTACGCCCGTTTCAAGGACCACGGCGAGTGCATAGAGATACCGCACAGGAGGTTCTCCAGGACCCATCTCATCTGCCTCGTCAGGCTGATAAAGCAGGAAGGGATCGACCTGATACACTCTCACGGCAAGGGGGCAGGCGTATACTCAAGGATGCTCGGCGTGATCTGCAGGAAGCCGGTAGTGCATACCTTCCACGGGTTCCATTACTCGCAATTAAGGCCCGTATCAAGGCTTTTAAACCTCGGCGCTGAGAAGCTCCTTGGCAGGTTCACGGACCTCTACATAGCAGTATCCGAGTCGGAAAGGGACGCGTGCGCAAAGACCGGCCTTTTCGATATGAACAAGGTCGTTGTAATACCTAACGGGGTTGAAGTCCCTCTGTTTAAGCAGAAAAAGCCGACAAACAGGTTCAGGATAATAACCGTCGCCAGGCTCTCTCCGATAAAGGGCGTTGACATAATAGTCGATATAGCAAGGGAGCTTGGCTCTATAGCTGACGGATACGAGATACTGATAGTCGGCGACGGCCCCGAGAGGCCCTCGCTTGAGAAGAAGGCACAGGGCCTTGAAAATATAAGATTTCTCGGTTTCAGGACAGACGTCCCTGAGCTGCTTGACTCATCCGACGTATTCCTTTCGGCCTCAAGGGGCGAAGGGATGCCATTATCCCTGCTCGAAGCTATGGCAAGGGCGCTGCCTGTCGTAGCCTCGGACGTCATGGGCAACAGAGACCTTGTCGGCAACGGGACGACTGGCTTCCTCTTCGATATAAAGAGACCTGCAGAGGCCGCCGAAAAGATAGCCCTACTGATAAAAGACCGCAGGCTCTACGGCCGCCTCTCGAAAAACGCATACGAGGCCGCCTCTTCCGAGCACTCAGTCGAGAAGATGTGCGACAAGACAGCCCTGGCGTACAAAGCGGTCCTCGACGCCGTGCAAAGAAGATCAGGAAAGCGAAAGGCGCTCAGAGAAAGGCCTGCCTGAAAAGCGGACGCTCTCAGACGAGAACATACACAGACCGATCATAAGGGATATCCAAGGACAGATAATGGAACTGGAAGGCAAAAAGATACTTGTGACAGGCGCGGACGGGTTCATCGGCTCGCACCTTACTGAAACGCTCGTCAGAAGAGGGTTTGACGTGCGCGCCTTCGTCTACTATAACTCATTTAACTCATGGGGCTGGCTCGACCGGTCAGCAACTGATGTGCAAAGGTCTTTAGACGTCTTCGCAGGCGACATAAGGGACCCTCACGGCGTCAGAGCCGCTATGAAGGGATGCGCGGTCGTTTTCCACCTTGCCGCCCTCATAGCCATCCCGTACTCGTACCACTCCCCTGACACGTACGTCGATACGAACATCAAAGGGACTTTGAACGTCGTTCAGGCGGCAAAAGACCTCAATGTCGAGAAGGTCGTACATACCTCGACAAGCGAGGTCTACGGCACGGCCCGTTTCGTACCTATAACCGAAGAGCACCCCCTCCAAGGGCAGTCCCCGTATTCCGCGTCCAAGATCGGGGCCGACCAGATCGCGCTCTCTTTTTACAGCTCATTCGATACGCCTGTGGCAGTTCTCAGGCCATTTAACACATACGGGCCGCGCCAATCGAACCGCGCCGTCATACCTGCGGTCATAACGCAGATGGCAAGCGGCAAAAAAAAGCTGAAGCTCGGCGCGCTACACCCTACAAGGGACTTCAGCTACGTCGCTGATACGGTTGAAAGCTTCATCGCTACGGCCGAATCCGACCTCTCTACCGGAACAGTCATAAACGGCGGGAGCAACTTCGAGATATCGATCGGAGATACCGTAAAAATGATAGCGGAAATAATGGGAACGGAGATCGAGATAGAGACTGACTCTGTCCGCCTGCGCCCTGAGAAAAGCGAGGTCGAGAGGCTCTGGGCGGATAACTCCAAGGCGAAGCGGCTTCTCAACTGGGAGCCGAAGTACGGCGGCAAGGCAGGGTTCAGGCGCGGCCTTAAAGAGACGATAGACTGGTTCACAAAGCCTGAAAACCTCAGGTCGTACAAGGCTGACATATACAACATCTGAAACGCCGTCCGCACCCACTGAAGATTCGGATTTGGGGGAACAGTCGGCGCATCTTGCTACAAAGGAGTCTATTGATGCTCAAAGGCAAGTCCATACTCGTCACCGGCGGCACCGGTTCGTTCGGAAAAAAATTCATTGAGACGCTTCTTCGTGACCACCCCGGCATAGAAAGGCTCGTCATCTATTCCCGCGACGAACTCAAACAGTTCGAAATGGAGCAGGTCTTCTCCGTAAGCAGGCACCCTCAGCTCCGCTACTTCATAGGGGACGTCCGGGACAAGGAGAGGCTGATGCGCGCGATGGAAGGGATCGACATAGTCGTCCATTCGGCCGCGCTCAAGCAGGTCCCTGCCGCGGAATATAACCCGTTCGAGGCTGTAAAGACGAACATACTCGGGGCACAAAACATCATCGAGGCATGCCTCGACCACAACATAAAAAAGATAGTGGCCCTGTCCACCGACAAGGCGGTAGCACCGATCAACCTCTACGGCGCTACAAAGCTCTGCTCGGATAAGCTCTTCGTCGCCGCAAACAACTTCAAGGGCAAGCGCGACCTGAAGATCTCGGTCGTACGCTACGGCAACGTGATGGGGAGCCGCGGAAGCGTTATCCCGTTCTTCATGAAGAAAAGGAGCGAGGGCGTCCTTCCGATAACAGACGTGAACATGACCAGGTTCAACATCACCCTTGAAGAGGGCGTCAAAGCCGTCATGTACGCGATAGACCAGATGTGGGGCGGGGAGATATTCATCCCGAAGATACCGAGCTACAAGATAACCGACGTGGCCGAGGCGATAGGCCCGGAGTGCCGCCAGGAGATAGTCGGCATCAGGCCCGGAGAAAAACTCCACGAGGAGATGATCACCGAGGCCGACTCTTTTAATACCGTCGAGTTCGACAGACACTTCGTTACCCTGCCTTCGACCCCGCTCTGGGATATCGACGAGTATGTAGAAGGCTTCGGCGGCAGGCCCTGCAAAGAGGGGTTCAAATATTGCAGCGGCACCAACACCGAGTGGCTCACAGTAGAACAGATAAGAGAGCTTATAAGGCTCCACGTCGACCCTGCGTTTAAGGCATGAAGATGAAGGGAGCCGATACCTTCATACCTTATGCGCGACAATCCGTCTCTGAAGAAGACATCAGCGCTGTGGTTAGCGTGCTCAGGTCAGACTGGCTGACGCAGGGGCCTGCCATCGTCGAGTTCGAAAGGTCGGTCGCTGACTATTGCGGGGCTAGCCACGCCGTAGCCGTAAACAGCGCGACCTCTGCACTCCATATAGCGTGCCTCGCCATCGGCCTCGGGCCAGGCGACACGCTCTGGACCTCTCCAAACACGTTCGTCGCCTCTGCCAACTGCGCCTTGTACTGCGGCGCCTCGGTCGACTTCGTCGACATAGACCCTGCGACAGGCAACATGAGCATCGACTCTCTCACCCGAAGGCTCGAAGAGGCGGAGAAACAAGGAAAGCTCCCAAAGGTCGTCATCCCTGTGCATTTTGCCGGACAGTCGTGCGAGATGGACCGGATAGCAATTCTTGCCAGACGCTACGGCTTCAAGGTGATCGAAGACGCCTCGCACGCAATCGGCGGCAGGTATCAGGATACAAAGATCGGGGCCTCGGCATTCTCGGATATGACAGTATTCAGCTTCCACCCTGTCAAGATCATCACCACAGGCGAAGGCGGGATGATCGTAACGAACAATAAAGACCTATACGACAGACTGACGCTCTTCAGGAGCCACGGCATAACCCGCGACCCTGCGATGATGGAAGGTGAGTCCCACGGGCCGTGGTATTACCAGCAGGTAGCGCTCGGCTTCAATTACCGGATAACAGACATACAGGCTGCGCTCGGAAGAAGCCAGATGAACCGCCTTGACGAGTTCGTCACAAGGCGTAACCTCCTTGCAGACAGGTATGACAGGCTTTTAAAGGATATACCGCTGAGTCTGCCACTGAGGCGTCCTGAGGCTTATTCAGCCTGTCATCTTTATGTGGTGCGCCTGATGGACGGACAAGACCACCTTAGGGTATTTAACGAGCTTCGCGCAAACGGCATCGGGGTGAACCTCCACTACATTCCTGTCCATGCTCATCCGTATTACAGAGGCCTCGGGTTCAAAGACGGCGCTTTCCCTGAGGCTGAACGCCATTACAGGGAGGCTATCAGCCTGCCTATGTACTTTAGTCTTACCGATGCCGAGCAGGACCGCGTCGTAGAAACGCTCGGTAATATATTGAGATGAAGATAGGGCTCGGCACTGTACAGTTCGGGCTTGATTACGGGGTCTCCAACAAAAGCGGCAAGACGCCCGTCGAAGAGGTCAGAAGGATCATAGAGGCGGCGGCCCAAAACAACGTCAGGGTGATAGATACAGCGGCACTCTACGGAACGAGCGAGGACGCACTCGGCATGGCGCTACCCGCAGGCCACGGTTTTGATATAGTCACAAAGACGATCAAGTTCAGTAAAGTGACGATAGGGGTTGATGACGCAGCCTCTCTGGAATCAGCCTTTGCAAGATCTCTCTCAAGGCTCAAGGCGTCGTCTGTGTACGGCCTCCTTATACACGACGCCGATGATCTCTTAAAGGAGGGCGGCGGCAGGCTCTTCGAAAAGATGGTCGAGCTGAAAGAGGCGGGGCTCGTCAAAAAAATTGGCGCGTCGGTCTACACGGCAGGCCAAATTGACAGGCTGCTCTCAGGACCTCCGATAGATCTGGTGCAACTGCCTGTAAACGTCCTTGACCAGCGCCTGATCAGGAGCGGACATCTTGCTAAACTCAGATCAGCCGACGTAGAGGTGCATGGCCGCTCAGCATTCCTTCAGGGTCTGCTCCTCATGGACCCGGACGGACTTGCGCCTTTCTTTGAGCCTATCAAGGAACACCTTAGGCGATATCACGGCTTCCTTGAAGGAGCGGGCATCTCTCCGGTACACGGGGCCATCGGCTTTGTGACAGGGATTGACGAGGTAGATACGGTGGTATGCGGGGTCGAGACGAAAGACCAGCTCCTCGGTATATTGAAGGCAAGGCCGCTATCATCACCGGCATTCGACGCCTTTGCGGTCTCAGACGAGAGTATGCTAAACCCTGCTAAATGGACGATATAACAGCCGGATCTTTCGGTTTTACAGATTTGCGCACCTGGAGCGCGCCATCTCGAAGGCAAAAATATCCGGTCTCCCGGCAAGAGGTGTGATGATGGTACTCGCGATTCTCCAGGCAAGGATGTCTTCGACAAGGCTCCCGAACAAGGTAGCAAAGCCCATCTTGGGCCAACCTATGATACTGAGGCAGGTGGAGCGCATAAAGCGCTCGAAAAAGATAGACCGCCTCATACTTGCGACAAGCACAAATAAGTCTGATGACGTGCTCGCTGACCTTTGCGAACAGAACAATATCGAGTGCTTCAGGGGCAGCCTCGATGACGTGCTCGACAGGTTCTATCAGGGCGCAAGACAGATAAATCCTGACCATGTTGTGCGCCTTACAGGAGACTGCCCGCTTACAGATCCGGCGCTTATAGACGACATCATCGCCTTCCACATTGACGGCAGTTTCGATTATACCTCCAACGCGCTTGAGCCGTCCTTTCCTGACGGCCTTGACGTTGAGGTAATGACGCTTGGTTGCCTGAAACAAGCTTGGGAAGAGGCCTCGCTACCGTCCCAGCGCGAGCATGTCTCGCTCTTTATCTATCAACAGCCCGAGAGGTTCAAGATAGGCATCTACAGGAACGATACAGACCAATCAAACCTCAGATGGACGGTCGATGATCAAGCCGACTTTGTACATGTCACTGCGATATACGAAGCCTTATACAACGACAACCCGGAGTTCGACCGCCACGACATACTCGCCCTTCTGGAGAAGCATCCTGAGCTTGATATGAGGCATGTCCAGTGCGCCAGGAACGAAGGGCTCGAAAAGTCGCTACGGGAAGACCCGAGATAAAACAACAGGAGAGGCCCCCAATGTCAATAAGGTACAAACGCTCGGAAGAGATGCTTGAGAGGGCTTTAAAGTCGATACCGTTAGGCTCTCAGACATTCAGCAAGAGCAAGACCCAGTACCCCTTGGGCGTCTCTCCGTACTTTATAACAAAGGGGGTGGGGAGCCGCGTCTGGGACATCGACGGCAACGAGTACATAGACTTCATAAACTCGCTGGCCGCGATAACCCTGGGATACAACGACCCTGACGTCACCTCAGCAGTCAGGAATCAACTCGACGACGGGATAATATTTTCGCTCCCGCACCCGATAGAGACCGAGGTGGCGGAAAAGCTGATCGAGATGGTCCCATGCGCAGAGATGGTCAGGTTCGGCAAGAACGGCTCTGACGCCACGTCAGGGGCGATAAGGCTCGCAAGGGCGTATACCGGCAGGGACCATGTAGCTGTCTGCGGATACCACGGGTGGCAGGACTGGTACATAGGCTCGACAGGGCGCAACCTCGGGGTGCCTGTTGCCACGAAGCGGCTCACCCACACCTTTAACTACAACGACATCGACTCGCTCCACGCTATATTCAAGAGGTGCCGCGGAAGCGTCGCGGCCATCATAATGGAGCCGATGAACGTCGTCGAGCCTGAAAACGGTTTTTTAGAAAGCGTCCGGGAGCTCGCCCACAAGAACGGCGCGCTATTCATATTCGACGAGACTGTCACAGGCTTCAGGTTCGCAAACGGCGGGGCGCAGGAGTACTTCAATGTGGTCCCTGACCTTGCCACATTCGGCAAGGGCCTCGCGAACGGCTACCCTGTTTCAGCGGTAGCAGGAAGGGCGGATATAATGAAGCTCATGGAGGAGGTATTTTTCTCTTTCACATTCGGAGGGGAGACGCTATCCCTTACAGCGGCCCTGGCCACCATGAAAAAGATGGAGAGAGAACCTGTCATAGAGACGATATGGAGGCAAGGGGCAAAGGCCAAAAGATCCCTGACAGCTATGATAGAAAAGCACGGGCTCTCAGAAGTACTGTCCGTAAAAGGGAAGGACTGCTGGTCTTTCCTGATATTCAAAGATACTGAGGTCTATTCACAGTGGGAGATAAAGACCCTATTCCTGCAAGAGATGTTCGCGCAAGGGATACTCACTATAGGGACCCACAATATGAGCTACGCTCACACAGACGCGGACCTTGAAAGACTGGCTTTGGCGTATGATAACGCCTTCGGCGTCATCAAAGAAGTCCTCACAGACAAGACGCTTGATAAACGCCTCAATACAAAACCGCTCGTGCCTCTGTTCAAGGTAAGATGAAGGTCGTTATCCGGGCCGACGCCTCCGCTCAAATTGGTTCCGGCCATATTATGCGGTGCCTGACCCTTGCAAAGGGTCTTGCAGGCATTGGCGCTAAAGTATCTTTCGTATGCAGGGAACTGCCCGGCAACATCTGCGGCCTTATCGAGGCCAAGGGCTTCAAGGTCTATCTCCTGCCATATCAAGAGACGGAGCTTGAAGTAGCGAGCGGGACAAAAACATACGAACAGTGGCTCGGTGCAAGCAAGGAGAAAGACGCAAAAGAAACGGCTGGGATAATTGCTAGCCTGCCGAGGCCTGACTGGCTTGTCATAGACCATTATGCGATCGACATCGTATGGGAAGCTCTGCTGAGGCCTCTTACAAAACGCATCATGGTGATAGACGACCTCGCCGACCGGAGCCATGACTGCGATATACTGCTCGACCAGAACCTCTTTGAAAGGCCGGAGGGACGCTACGACAAGCTGGTTGATGAACGTTGCAAGATGCTCCTCGGTCCTAAGTTCATGCTTCTAAGGCCTGAGTTCATAGAGGCGAGAAAAACGAGACGCATACGCTCAGGCCGGATAGAGCGCGTACTTGTTTTTTTCGGCGGGAGCGACCCGACGAATGAGACAACAAAGACGCTTAAGGCACTGAGAGATCCGGTCTTCAAGGATATCAAGATCGACGTTGTGGTCGGAGGGTCAAACGTACGCAAAGATGATATCAAGGGACTCTGCTCAGGCATGGCTAACGTCAGTTTTTACTGCCAGACAGACTTGATGTGCGACCTCATGTCAAAGGCCGACCTTGCGATAGGCGCATGCGGCACTACAGCGTGGGAGAGGTGCTCTATGGGGCTGCCTGCTATCGTACTAGTCACAGCAGAAAACCAGGCTGAGATAGCGGCAAACCTTGACAGGCTCGGCACGATTGTGAACCTCGGCAGGACAGAAGACGCAGGCGAAGGCGACATTTCAAAGAAGCTCTTGGAACTGATGCACAGCCCGGAAAAACTGAAAGCCATCTCTCTTAATGCCGGACAGATAACCGACGGGTCAGGCACAGATGAGGTCGTCAAAGAGATGCGCGATAACGTCTTTTTGCGGGATTAGCCGCCGACGCGCTTCATGATTTTAATACGACTGAATAACGCATGGTCTATATGACTCCCGAATACGAAAAAACAGAAGCAGTGACGATAAGCCTGAGATATGCTGACGGGTCAGACATGGCTGACCTCCTCGAATGGAGGAACCACCCTGATACAAGGAAGTCATCGTTCAATACGGATGCGATAACGCCTGAGGCTCACGAGGCATGGTTCAAAAAAAAACTTGCATCAACGGACACTGTCATATACATAGCCATATCAGGGACTGACAAACTCGGGACGATAAGGTTTGAAGATAACGGCGAGACCATAAAGACGAGCGTCATGCTCAACCCGTCTTTTTTCGGACAAGGGCTCGGGGCGAAGGTAGTCGCTATCGGAACGGAAAAATACCTGAGAGAAAAAAGTCCGGCGAACCCGATAATCGCAGAGATAAAAACTGATAACACCGCCTCGCTCAAGGCCTTTGCAAAGGCAGGCTTCAAAGAGAGTTTCGTGACGCTTATTTATGAAGACAAAGGAAAGAAAAATGTTACGTGACCCGATAATGATTGGAAGCAGAGAGGTAGGCAGTACAGTAGCGCCGTTCATCATAGCCGAGATGTCCGGCAACCACAACCAGTCGCTCGGTAGGGCCCTTGAGATAGTCGAGGCCGCCGCAAAGGCAGGCGCTCACGCGGTAAAGCTCCAGACCTACACGGCAGAGACGATAACGATGGACTCTGTGCAGGAGTCGTTCCGGATAAACGACCCCAATAGCCTTTGGGACGGGTCTTCGCTTTTTGAGCTATACAAAAAGGCGTATACCCCGTGGGAATGGCACAGGCCGATTTTTGATCTCTGCAGGAAGCTCGGGGTAATATGCTTTTCCTCGCCGTTTGACGAGACAGCGGTTGATTTTCTGGAGACTCTCGACGCGCCGGCTTATAAGATAGCGTCATTTGAGAACAACCACCTGCCGCTTATCCGAAAGGCCGCATCAACCAGAAAGCCTTTGATAATATCGAGCGGCATGGCAACAATTGCCGAGCTTGACGAGGCGGTATCAACCGCAAGAGAAGCCGGTTGCTCTGACCTGATACTTTTAAAATGCACCAGCTCGTACCCTGCTACACCAGAGAATACCAACATCACTACTATCCCGCACATGAGAGAGCTGTTTAAGACTCAGGTCGGCCTGTCAGACCATACGATGGGCATCGGCGTTTCAATTGCGAGTGTTGCTCTCGGGGCGACGGTCATAGAGAAGCACTTCACGTTAAAGAGAGCCGACGGAGGCGTTGATTCAGCCTTTTCAATGGAGCCGGAAGAGATGAAGATGCTTGTCACGGAGACTGAGCGTGCGTGGCAGTCGATCGGAGAGGTATCCTACGGGCCTGTCGGCAACGAAAAAGCCTCTTTGAAGTTTAAGCGCTCGATATATATCGCCGAGGACATGTCCGCTGGCGATAAGTTCACAGAGACCAACCTGCGCGTAATACGCCCGGGTTTTGGCCTGCCTCCGAAATACTACGATCTGCTCATCGGCAAAGAGGTGAAGAAAGACGTTAAAAGCGGAACGCCTCTTACCTGGGAGCTTTTGATATAAGAGATGGAAGGAGCAGGCTCAGATGATACCGGCCGGGTCTTTCTTGCCACTACGGCCCTTGAGGAGTTCTGGGACAGATCGAAGGAGATGGTCTTTCTTGGCCCGTGGTGCAGGCTATACAGCCGCGCCTCTTTCAATGAGGAGCTTGGTGGAGATGTAATCAAGAGCCCATGGGACGATAGAGACAAGCTCTTTGAGGCCTGCAAATACGTAAATAGCCTCTACGAGCGTGTACTGCCTGCCCTTGCAACTCAACTAAACTCGATGCACGGCGTCGAGCAAGGAGAGCGCTACTGGCGCATACTGCTCGGCCCCTGGCTTATATACTACATACCGGCGGTATACGACAGGTACGTAACCCTTCTTGGCGCGTTTGAAAGATACCCCGGCCTTACTACAACCGTTCTATCCGAAGAATCATACGTGACCCCGGCGGACACACTTGAATTCGTGCAGCTCCTCAAAGACGACCCATACAACCTGCAGATATACAGCCGGATACTCAAGCTCTCAGGCAGGGCGTTTCCGCAAAGAAAGGAAGATATAAAATCTGTACGATTCATTATCCGGGAGAAAGGAGTTAGAGCCGGGATCAAGAGGCTCGCCTCAGGCGGATTGCTGGCGCTTGGCAAGGCGACAGCAAGCAGGCGGCTTGTCATCCTCAAGAACTCATATTTTTCGAATGAAATAGAGGCGGCCATAACATTAAAGACCTTTGGCAAGGCATGGCCTATAAAAGGCGATTTATTCGAGTTGCCTGAGTTACATATTGACAACAACGCCAGAGAAGCCATGCGCAATGCACTTTCAAAAGGAAGAGACGGCTTCGAGCTGATGCTCGCTTCGATGATACCCTCAGACATGCCAAAGGCGTTTATCGAAGGGTTCGACCTTATCAAAAACGCGGCTGAAAAGACCCATCCGCCAAAACCTATGGCCATATTCAGCTCAGGCGCATGGTATTATGACGAACCGTTCAAGCAGTGGGCGGCAGGATCAACTGAATCAGGCACTGCGCTACTTGGCATGCAGCACGGCGGCAATTACGGATCCCTCGCCTTTCACCCGAGCGAGGACCACGAGATAGCGATAACAGACCGGTACTACACCTGGGGATGGGATAGGATCGTCCCTGCGGGAAAGACCTTTCCGAGGCCTGCTACCAAGCTCTCAGGCAGAAGGCCCTTTGGGGCTGACAACTCGAAGGAAGGCATTTTATTCGCGGCAACCGCCTTGCATAGATACCTCTTCCAGTTCCCCTCTCACCCGGGGCGGTTCGTCGATTATCTCTCCTGGCAGGCAAGGTTCGCTTCCGCTCTGCCGCAAGGGTTGAAGTCAAAGACTCGCGGACGTCTTCACAAGGCTGATAACGGCTGGTCAATTGCAGAACGCTGGAAGGCCATATGCCCTGAGGCTATGATAGAGAGCTGGGAGAGACCTTTCATGGCGTCTCTCGAAGCATGCAGGCTCTATGTATGCGACCATCTCTCTACAACCTTTATCGAGGCGCTTTCAGCTAACAAGCCGACGATACTCTTCTGGGACCCTGACGCAAACGAGCTGAGGCCTGAGGCACGGCCGTATTACGATAGGCTCTTCGAGGCCGGCATACTCCACTATTCGCCGGAAGCGGCGGCAGGGACGATAGTCGCCGCGTACGATGATGTGGAAAAATGGTGGAACTCACCGATCCGGCAAGAAGCAAGACGAGCCTTCTGCAACAGGTTTGCTTTGACCTCAAAAGATGCCGTAAAAGAATGGGCTGACGAGTTCAACCGCATGACAAAAAACAATCTGTCAGCCAGCAGACCGACCGTACATGACCGATGAGACCTCGATGCTGAACTCTAAATCGATAAAGACGAGGTTCCTCCTCTCGGTCGCATCCAATACGGCAAGGGCAGGTATCAACTTCCTGAGCGGGCTTCTGGTCGCGCGCGCACTGAGTCCGGCAGGCTACGGGGACCTGACGTTCCTTCTTGTCAGCTTCTCGGCCATACGCACGCTCCTTGACATGGGCAGCTCAAACGCGTTTTACACCTTCATATCGGCCGAGCGCAAAGGGCCGAGGTTTTACGTATTCTATGGCGGCTGGCTCGCCATCCAGTTTACGATTGTGGCGGCCCTTGTCGCCGTGATCATGCCTCAGGAATTGATTGCCAAAGTCTGGCTCGACCATGATCGCACCACAATACTGCTCGCCTTTGGCGCCACATTCATGCAACAGCAGGTCTGGCAGATGATAACCCAGATCGGAGAAGCGGCGAGAAAGACGGTGCGCACGCAGACTATCAACATGGCAGTCGGCATCGTTCACTTCGCTCTTATAGCGTTCTTTTTTATTGCAGGCAGGCTCTCGGTAGAGCTTATATTTTTCATTATCATCATCGAATATCTCCTTGCGGCCGCGTGGGCCTCCCGGTTTTTGCGCCATACCGAGGCTGACGATAAGACAATACCGGCCGATCTCTCTTTTCCGGAGATGATGAAGGAGTACGGCCGCTACTGCAGGCCGCTGATACTGCTCTCCTGGATAGGCTTCGCGTATAACTTCGCCGACGGATGGCTTCTGCAGAGGTTCGGAGGCGCCGGCCAGCAGGGTTTCTACCAGATAGCATCGCAATTCGCAGGCGTAAGCCTCATAGCGACGACCTCTATCCTCAACATACTCTGGAAAGAGGTCGCAGAAGCCCACGGCCGGGGAGATACGGCGCGGACTGCCGAGCTTTACCGCAAGGTCAACCACGGCCTCCTGATGTTCGGCGCGGTATTATCAGGGCTTCTGATACCCTGGACCCATGAGATAGTGAAGATATCTCTCGGAGAGGCATACCTCATGGCCGCGCCTGTCATGATGGTCATGTTCTTATACCCGATACACCAGTCGATGGGACAGGTCGGCGGAACGATGCTCTTGGCAAGCGGCAGGACCTCCGCGTACATGATCATCAGCGGGTGCTTCATGCTGATAAGCCTGCCTGTATCATACATCATCCAGGCGCCGCCCGAAGCAGTGCCTTTTCCCGGGTTCGGCCTCGGTGCCGAAGGCATGGCCTTAAAAACGGTTGTTTTAAACGTAGTCTCTGTAAACGTGCAGGCATGGATAGTCGCCCGTTATTGCGGTATAAAATATGACTGGTTCTATCAGATTGTTGCGGTAAGCGGCGTAGTGGCGATAGGCTACGCGTCAAGGCTCTTTTCGGGGATCTTTTTTGACCTCGCAGGCATTACCGGCGTAGCAGACATGATAGCGCCATTCCTGTTTTCCATTGTTGCGTACATTGCAGGGGTCTTTATACTGATATGGGCTATGCCGTGGCTGGCAGGAATCGAACGCTCAGATATAACAAACGCCATAAAAAAGATCAGTCCTTTTCATATATAGAGTGTCTCAGGCAGGAGCGGGCTTCTAAATCGTAAGAGCTTAATAGAGATACCAGAAACCTTTAACAAGAGAGCGAGACATGCAGGCGATAATACTTGCGGGCGGCAAAGGCACAAGACTCAAACCGTACACAATCAGCTTTCCTAAACCACTTGTACCTATAGGAGATTATCCGATCCTCGAGATAATAATCCGCCAGCTCGTCTCATTCGGCTTTGACAGGGTGACGATCTCGACCGGGCATCTCGCCGAGCTGATAGAGGCGTACTTCGGGGACGGGAGCAGGTGGGGCGTTAAGATCGAGTATGTGCGCGAGTACATCCCGCTTAATACTGCCGGAGCTCTGAAGCTTGTTAAGGGGTGCGAGGATAACTTCCTCGTCATGAACGGCGACGTGCTTACGACGCTCGACTACGGCAAGCTCCTTGAATTGCACACAAAAAAAGGAGTGCAGGCGACTATTGCCGCAAAGACCCGTGAATCGAAGATAGACTTCGGGGTGCTGAAACTCGACGAAGAGGACTTTCTCTCAGAGTATATTGAAAAGCCTGTCTACACCTTCTCGGTCTCCATGGGCGTTTACGTACTTTCAAGAGAGGTTCAAAACCTTATAAAGGACGGCGAATCGATAGGGATGCCTGACCTGCTCCTTCGCCTCAAAGATTCCGGTGAGAAGGTCTACTGCCACAGGAGCGACTGCTACTGGCTCGACATTGGCAGGATTGACGATTATGAAAAGGCCCAGGAGGAGTTCGAGGCGAAAAAGCATATCTTCCTCAAGGACGCTTGATCGCAAAACCGTTTTCATCCGGCGGTTTTAGTGCTTTATTTCAACCGGGATTTTATATATCCTGTACCCTGCTGACAGGCGCACTGACGGGCCTCCTGAGCGCGGACTCTTAGCGCGTGCAACTACGCCTGAATGCGCCAGCATTACACGTCAAGGGTTGTTACGAACATTGCCACACAGAGGGCTTTATCTTTGAGAGACTCTACTATACTGATAACAGGTGCCGACGGCTACATAGGACATAACCTTTGCGCGCTCCTTAAAGAGACGGCCTCTGATGGACGCATCGTCGGCGTAGACCGCAAGGGCGCCTCAGCCGGGGCTCTCTGCATAAACCTCCTTGAAAAAAAAGACGTTGCTGATCTCATTGGCGAATTGCGTCCTGATTACATATTCCACCTTGCAGGCGTCATCTATTCAAAGGATTGGGAGGCCCATTACAAGGGCAACGTTGAGACGACTATCCATATATTCGAGGCGGTCAAAGGAAGCGGCCTGAAGACAAGGGTCATAATCCCAGGTTCTGCCGCCGAGTACGGACGCATATCAGCAGACGACCTTCCGATAACAGAGAGACAGACGCCGAACCCGGTCTCCCCTTATGGCGTCGCGAAGGTCTGGCAGACTACTGTTACGAGGTATTACGCCACGAACGGGGTCGATGCATTGACAGGCAGGATTTTCAACGTGATCGGCAAGGGGATGCCTGAGGGGCTTTCGATCGGCGCCTTTGCCGGACAGCTCAAAAAGATAAAAGACGGCGAACTGCCGCCGAAGCTGACGGTCGGCAACCTCAAACCAAGGCGCGACTTTATCGATGTCATTGATGTCTGCAATGGACTCATTGCATTGGCTGAAAAAGGTAAGCGCGGCGAGATCTACAATATATGCTCCGGCAAGTCCGTCTCGATAGAAGAGGTCTTGACGAGGATGATAAAAACCTCCGGGCTCGATATCCAGGTCGTATCCGATCCCGCGAGGCGCAAGGACGCTGATATTGAGGACATCTTCGGGACGCATGAGAAATTATCGGGCGATACTGGCTGGATGCCCGTTGTTCCGCTTGATTCAAGCATAGACAGTATCGTAAGGGATCTTTAGGCAACAGGGACTGATAATGGGTTTGACAGAGGTAGAGTTCTGGGAAGACTACTGGGCCGGTTGCAGACTCCCGGCCACGATCGACGAAGGCTTCTCGTTTGAGCGCTGCCTTGCTGCGGAGCTGAGAAGGAACCTCTCAGGGACCAAGGGAGAAGTTCTCGAGGTCGGGTGCGCCCCGGGAAAGTGGCTCGCCTTTGCGGCAAAAGAGATGGGGCTCAAGCCGAGCGGCATCGAATATACGCGGGCAGGCATGGCGGCCACCATCAAAAACCTCAAGATGCTCGGGGTCGAATACGGGGATATATGGGAAGGGGATTTTTTCAAACTAAAACCTTCCCGCCTCTTTGATGTAGTGATGTCATTCGGCTTCATAGAACACTTCGAGAATGTCGACGAAGTTGTAAGGCTTCACATGGATTGGCTCAGACCCGGAGGGATGCTTATCCTCGGAGTCCCGAATTTCAGGGGCGTCTACAGGCCTGTCCAAGCGATACTCGACAGAGAGATACTTGATAAGCATAACCTCAAGATAATGACGCCTGATTACTTCAGAGGGCTTGCCCAAAGGCACGGTTTGCTGATAAAATCCCTCGGCTATATCGGGTCTTTCGAGCCGGCGCTCCCGATGATCAAACCCGGCTCAGGCGGGGTAGCGAGGACGGCGATAAAGGGTGTACTTAAGATCTTGAGCCGCTTAAGGAGGCTTCAAATCTTCGACTCCATAAACAGCCGCTTCTTCAGCTCCTACATCCTCGCCGTCTATCAGAAAAAGGCTGAGAGTTGAAGACCCTTCTCGTATTTACCGAGAATTATTCGCGCGGCGGCGGCAACCGCTACATGATAGACGCCATAAACTCTCTCGCTGACAGATTCGAAGGCATTACGCTCGCCTGTAACGAGGGAGGCGTCTTCGAAGAGGACTTGAAGCGGCTTACGAAAAAAGTTGCCGTAAAAAAAGTCCATTTCATCACGAAGGCGCGGGTCTCAGCACTCCTCGCGCCATTGCCTACGGCGGTAAAGAAGCTGCTGCTTGGACCGCTGTTTTTGCTAGAGCCGCTCCCGTTCATCTACAATACGGTTGTCTTTACTTTTTACATAGCGGCGCTTCGCCCGACTGCAACGTTTGCATTTAACGGCGGATACCCTGCGGCGCGCGCTACCCTCGCGTTCGTAGTAGCCTCAAGGCTCGTAAAGGTTCCTACGGTCTTGTCTATAGTCAGCACCCCGGCTGTGCGGAAGCGGATATCAGCCTTCTACGAGGCCCTCATCGACAGGCTTGTATGGAATTCAGCAAGCGCTATCATTGTCAACGCCGAGGCGATCTCTAAAGAACTGCAGGATAAGAGAGGTACGCCCGGCGCAAAGGTCCATGTCGTTCATAACGGCCTTGAGAGAAAGTCACCGCTCCAGAGGAAAGAATCAACCGAAGGGACGTTTGTCATAGGCTGCGTCGCGCGCACCGACAGGGCAAAAGGCGTCATCTGCCTCTTCGAGGCGTTTATCAATCTTGCCAAACGGTACCCGCAGATAAGGCTGGTACTCGTCGGCAGAGGCGACGCTCAGGACGAACTCGAGAGGCGAAGAGAGGCCTCAGGCATCAAAGACCGTATAGAGTTGACTGGATTTTACAACGGCGACGTTGACGCGCTCCTGGCGTCTTTCGACCTTTATGTATTCCCCTCGTTCCAGGAAGGCTTCCCATACAGCATACTTGAAGCTATGCGTGCGGGATGCCCGATAGTCTCAACCAATGTCGGCGGCATACCGGAAGCGATAAGGGATTCGATAGAGGGGCTTCTTGTTGAACCAAACTCTGTCGCACAGCTTCAAGCCTCGATGGAACGGATGATACTCGATAAAGAACTGCGCGCAAGGCTTGGCAAAAGCGCGCTCAGGCGCTTTGAAAAAGACTTCGTGCTAACGGCCATGCATAAGCGCCTTGGCAAGGTCTTTAAAACTACTGTAGCGCAAAAGAGCTGACATACACAGGCAAGGAGAGATCCCCATGAAGGTAGCGATACTGTGCGGAGGCCAGGGCACACGCATAAGGGATGTCGCAGACGACATCCCGAAGCCGATGATACCGGTAGGCGGCTATCCGATACTCTGGCACATAATGAAGTACTACTCCAGATGGAACCACAACAAGTTCGTCTTGTGCCTCGGATACAAGGAGCAGGTCATCAAGGACTTTTTCCTTAACTACGAGGCGCACACGAGAGACTTTACTATCAGCCTCGGCCAGTCCAAATCCATCGCGTACCACAGCGCACATGACGAATCCGATTGGCAGATAACGATGGCCTCTACTGGGCTTCAGGCGATGACAGGGGCGCGCGTAAAAAGGGTCCGCCATTTTCTCGAAGGTGAAGAGAACTTCCTCCTTACCTACGGCGACGGTGTCGGAGATATCGACCTCGATGAGCTTGTGCGTTTTCATCTCTCACACGGAAAGATCCTGACGGTGACAGGCGTGAGGCCGCCGGGCAGGTTCGGTGAGCTGATGAGCGACCCATCCGGCCTCATAACAGAGTTCAATGAAAAGCCCCAGGCCACGGGAGGGCGCATCTCAGGAGGTTTTTTTGTATGCCGCAAGGAAATATTCGACTACCTTGATGACCGCGAAGACCTTGTATTTGAACAGGAACCTATGCGCGAACTTGTAAAAGACCGGCAGATGATGGTCTATGAGCATGACGGCTTCTGGCAGCCGATGGACACGTACCGCGATTATATCTACCTCAACGGGCTCTGCTCAAAGGGGCAGGCCCCGTGGAAGAAATGGTAACTTCATATCGCAACGTCTTTTATCCAAACAGTGCCGGAGACTCAGATGAAAAACTCTTTTGAAGGACTTTTTAAAGGCAGGCGCGTCCTTGTCACCGGCGATACCGGGTTTAAAGGCTCATGGCTCTCTCTCTGGCTCCACGAGCTTGGGGCCGAGGTCGTCGGCTTCGCCCTGCCGCCGGAGCGCGCAGACGACCACTTCAACCTCCTGTCCCTTGATAAGCTGATACGCCACATCGACGGCGACATACGGGATCTGCCCGCAGTAGAGCGCGCCTTCAAGGAGGCTCAGCCCGAGTTCCTATTTCACCTTGCGGCCCAGCCTCTTGTCAGGCTCTCTTATGATGAGCCGAAACTGACCTTCGATACGAACGTAGGCGGGTCTGTCAACATACTCGAAGCTGTTCGTAACACACCGACTCTTCGCTCTTTCATATACGTTACTTCGGATAAGTGCTACCGCAATAACGAATGGCCGTGGGGTTACAGGGAAAACGACGCGCTTGGCGGACACGACCCTTACAGCGCATCAAAGGCCGCGGCTGAGATCGTCTTTGCCTCATACATGAGCTCCTTCTTCTCAAGCCGGGCAGGGCTTGGAGGCGCAAGCGTCAGGGCAGGCAACGTCATCGGCGGCGGTGACTGGGCGGCTGACCGCATAGTCCCTGATTCCATCCGATTTTTACAGTCAAAGAAACCGATAACACTTCGCAACCCTCAATCAACCCGTCCGTGGCAACACGTACTTGAGCCGCTCTACGGCTATCTTCTGACAGCCTCGATGCTTTATAACGAACCGGCAAAGTTCTCAGGGCCGTGGAACTTCGGACCTGACACAGACTCGATACGCACCGTAGGCGAGCTTGCGCAAAAGATAATCGAGTGCTGGGGTAGCGGTTCGACAGAGGTCGCAGAAATCAAAAACGCCCCGCACGAGGCGCGGCTCTTGCACTTAAACTGCGACAAGGCGCGAAGCCTACTTGGCTGGCGTCCGAGGTGGGGCTTTGAACGCGCGATAGAAGAGACCGTAGGCTGGTACAAAGAGGTCTGCTCAGGTTCACCTGCGCTTGAGGTTTCCAGACGGCAGATAAAAGAGTACATGGAGGCATGAGATGATAGAAGGCGTTAAGATTACACCTCTAAAGCAGATACTCGATGAGCGCGGAAAGATCATGCACATGCTGAGGAACGACTCGCCCGGCTTTCAGGGTTTCGGGGAGATATATTTTTCCTGCGTCAATCCAGGTGCGATAAAGGCATGGCATATCCACAAACGCATGACACTGAACTACGCAGTGCCTCACGGCAACATAAAGTTCGTTCTCTTCGACGATCGCCCCGAGTCCCCGACAAAAGGTCAGTTGCAAGAGGTCTTTTTAGGCCCGGACAACTACCAGCTCGTCACAGTCCCGCCGATGGTCTGGAACGGCTTTAAGGGTATCGGCCTGCATACGGCAATAGTCGCCAACTGCGCTACTATACCGCACGACCCTGATGAGATAGACCGCCTCGACCCGTTCGACCCGTCGATCCCATACGACTGGGAGATCAAGCACAGATGACCGATACGGTCCTGATTACCGGCGGGCTCGGTTTCGTCGGCGGGCGGCTGGGACGCCACATCGCCGCCCATACGAATCTGAACGTGCGCCTATCCAGCCGGCGTGCAGGTACACCGAGACCAGTCTGGCTCAAGAGCGGTTCAGTCGTGGGGTTAGACCTCTATACAGGAGACGGACTCGAAGCGGCATGCAAAGGTGTCAGATACATCATCCATCTCGCGGCGATGAACGAGGTCGAAAGCATTGAAGACCCTGAGAAGGCGTTTATCATAAACAGCCTCGGCACGTTGAAGCTCCTTGGAGCCGCTGAGAGAGCGGGCGTTGAGCGTTTCATATATTTCTCTACCGCCCATGTCTACGGGGCGCCGCTTGCAGGCAGGATAACGGAGCTTACACTGCCGAGACCGGCTCATCCCTATGCGATCACCCACAAGGCCGCTGAAGACTTCGTCCTCGCCTCCCATGACAGGAAGAAGATCACAGGTATCGTCTTGAGGCTTTCAAATGGTTTTGGCGCGCCTGACGACCCGAATGTAAACCGCTGGATGCTCCTTGTCGCTGATCTGTGCAGGCAGGCTGTAACAACAGGCAGGCTCGTTTTGCGCTCATCAGGGCTTCAGCAGAGGGACTTCATCACGCTTGAAGACGTCTCAATGGCAACGACGCGCTTCCTTACTCTGCCTGCTGGCGCGTGCGATGACGGCCTCTTTAACCTCGGCGGCGAGTGCGCCATGAGCGTATTTGCCATGGCTGAGCGCATCTCCTCAAGATGCGCCGCTGTCCTCGGCTTTACCCCTGAGATCATACGGCCTGCGCCTAAAGCGGATGAGATCGCGGCTCCGCTCGATTTCCGCATCGACAAACTCAAGTCAAAGGGCTTTTCACTGGCCGGAGATATAGATTCCGAGCTTGACGCTACGCTGAGGCTCTGTAAGCAGGCCTTCGGCCACGCTCATGACAAAGGAGAGGCCTGAAATGTCTCTCCCTTCCAGCGACACCTTCGCCCCGGTCGTCTCTGTAATAGTACCCACCTACAACCGCCTCCGGTTACTGAAAGAGACCGTCTCATCGATACTTTCGCAGACATACACGGGCTTTGAACTTATCATCGTCGATAATATGTCTACTGACGGGACTGAGGCCTTCATAAAATCCATCGATGATAAACGGGTCAGATATTTCCGCAACCCGAATAACGGCGTGATCGCAGTAAACAGGAACCTTGGCATCAAAAATGCCAAAGGCAGTTTTATCGCGTTTTGCGACGACGACGACCTGTGGCTGAAAGATAAGCTTGAGACGCAGATAGAGTTCATGAGGTCAAACCCTGATACAGGGCTCTGTTTCGGCTATGCCGAGGACTTCGGGGCCTCATCTACTTCGGGACTTTTGCGCTTTTCAAAAAATGAATCTGACAGCATCAAAAGCTTTGAAAGCCTTTTCCTCGGGAATAAGATCGCGACCCTGACGGTCATGGTGCGCAAAGATTGCCTTGATGATGTGGGCCTCTTCGATGAGAACCCTGAGCTAATGGCGCTTGAGGACTATGACCTATGGCTGAGAGTAGCGCGGAGATACAGGATTGCCTGCGTGGGGCAGAAACTCGGCAGGTACCGGATACATCCAGCGAGTGTGAGCAGAAACGAGGTAGTAGAGAACAAGAAGCTTCTGAGGCTCTTTGAAAAATTCAGGGATAAGGGCTGGGTCAGCGGACGCCTTGCCAGACAGGTTGAATCTAATATCGACAGGATGATCGCAAACGCGATGCTCCTGCGCGGTGAGAAAAACTACAGAGGGTTATATCTGAGGTCAGCAGGACTTTGCCTGAATAAAAATACCGCCCTTGGATTGGGTCTGTGCCTTCTTCCAGCAAACATGGCCTCAGGGATCTTGAGACGTCTTAAAAGCTCGAAGAGAGAGAGACTTCACAAGACGGAGTGAGACGCAGCAGAAGCGGGGCCAGGTCAACTAAAAATCTTCTACACCCAAAAGCTTAATATTTTTCATTCCATTTCTTATATCAAGTTGAGCCGTTCCGCTCTTGGCTAAATTCAACAAATCTCTGGCTCTTATGGCAGAACATGGTACTCCTGTCGCTCTTGATGCTTCACTTAATTTGTAAGCTATGTTGCCTGAAAAACCACCGGCTACATATGAGCAGAACTCAAGTGAAATATCTCTTCCCCTCAACTCATCAAACTTATCAATTAGTTCTTTGTAATGTGGGATGTAGTTGCTAACTAATTTTGAATAATCTTCTGAAGATATTGCATATGATGGACTGGCTTTCGCATCTAAAATTGCACAGTTATTGTAATCATCCGCAACAATGAATACGTCAGCATATCCACCAACACCATTACGCAGTATTTGCCCTGTGTGTTTTGCGAAGAAATTGAATTTCTTATCCATCAAATCCTTCAGGGACTTCTCAAATGTAAGTGCAGTTGCAACACCACCTCTTGCCGAATCAAGAAAAGTTGATTCGTAATAATCAATTGCACTGTTTAGATGCGGCTCAATGACCTCTACAATTTCGTTTTTAGAAAAACCATAATTAGTTGCCATCGTATCAATAAAGTCATTTGGTAATTCAGTTATAATGTCATGACCACACAGGCTATAGAAACTTGATAGAATAATTCCAGCCTTCGCACCATTAGGATTGACGGCATCTTCATTTACAAGCCTCCTTGTATCTTTCCTCTTATTCCATGCCCCATACGCTCTTTGGAAAGACTCTTCAGTTGATTTGGTAATAAATGATTCTTTACGCTGAACAGCCGATTCATACAATTCACTCACATCATCATTGAACAGTATTCGTTGTTCACCAGATGAGCTGTCCTCATAAACTAGGCAACACGCTTTGAGATAATTTTTACAGGTGTTAGCAATGTCACGAATGTTTGCAAGGTCAAGTTCAAAATCAGAACGAGAGCGGGGAAGATAAATATCTTCAACAGAATTATCAATAATGCTTGTAAAAGTTGCACCATTCCTCAACCGGATAATTTTATCACGACAGATATCCAAACAGTCATGATTGTGTCCGTATATTACTGGGATAGATAGTTCTGCATTGCTCAAATAATTTATTTCTGGACAGTGTAATAGTTCTAAAACAAAGAGGAATGGTTTTACCTTCAACTGCGGATTGATTCTCACGTTTTGGAAGCGTGAGTATGCACTTGGATACTGATGGTCTAACAACATCTGTTGTAAAATTGGGAGGGGCGGTTTACCGTCTGCTAAATCTTTACCTGCGAGAGTTGGGAAAATACTCCCATCATCTCTGGAGAACAACAACCCGAGGCACTTTAATTGGCTCAAGTAGGTTCTCGGGCCTCCGCTATGAGGGTCGTACTGAACACCTCTACTTTTTAGTCCTGCATTTTCTAAAGCACTGCAAAATGAGTTTTGGATTCGCTGTTCCCAATCCCCTCGTTGAATAGCATGAATCATGAGAGCCTGTATTTGAGCCATTTTCCATGGATAAATAGATCGAATATTCCTTGGGAACATCCAGATTCTTCTATAGCCTTCTATATGGCACACCAAACCCATTGAATCCTCCGCTAGAAAATTATTCTATCAGCCCCTTCAAGTCTTTGGTGCTGTCATGGCTTAACTTCAAGTTAGGCTCAACTGAATCGTACTCAACTCCAGCTAAAGTCTTCAGAATTGACTCTGGACCTCCCCCGATTTAGTGGACACACCAAAAGGTTAGTGTTATAGGAATCTA
>ERZ1292633.340-Hain-H41-02um-R1-340-length-58264-cov-9_pt1 | contig 58264 bp, 57 predicted proteins | sample MGYA00564406_ERZ1292633 | MGnify/ENA primary metagenome ERZ1292633 (study PRJEB36523, sample SAMEA6512639) | groundwater metagenome | collected 2019-01-08 | study: AquaDiva: Metagenomics assemblies of 32 groundwater samples | reverse complement strand
GCGCCCGAGACGATTCGAACGTCCGACCCCTGCCTTCGGAGGGCAGTACTCTATCCAGCTGAGCTACGGGCGCGAGAGGCGAAATTATAGCTGGATTTGCAGGGCGACTCCATGCGTGGCTTGGTCGCCTAAGCGAAATTCAGTATAATCTCAGCCTCTTAGCAACAAACTACACAGGATAGGGCAACACCATGAGCGAACAACAAGGGAGCAGCAAAACATCCCCGATGATGATTCTCGCCGCTGCGGTGGGCGTTTTTGCGGCACCGGTGATCGCGATCGTGCTGATCGTGCAACTGGTGCTCTCCATTCAGGCGGGGCATGTCGATAAAGATGATCCGCGCATGGCGGATGCAGCGGTAAAAGAACGTATCAAGTCCTTTGGCGAGGTGAAAGCGATTGACCCCTCTGCGCCGCGTGTCGAGAAGACCGGCGAAGCCGTTTATACCGAAGTCTGCGCAAGTTGCCATGGTTCCGGTGCACTGGGCGCGCCAAAGTATGGCAACAAAGCCGATTGGGGCAAGCGCAACGCGCTAGGCTTCGATACCGTGGTGAAGAATGCTACCAACGGCATTCGCGCCATGCCCCCGCGTGGCGGCAACCCCGATTTGTCGGATATTGAAATGTCGCGTGTCGTGGCCTATATGGCCAATGCGGGCGGTGCGAGCTTCAAACCGAAATAGGCGGATTGAGTGTTAGCGAAAAAAGGCGCGGCTTACCCCCGCGCCTTTTTTTATGATGAGCGCCAAAATCATGAAAAATAAGCCACACCCTGCGCGTATGCGCAATCTGCGCTGGACGACTTTCCTGCTCGCGGTGTTGGCTTATGTGATTTCGTATTTTCACCGTGTTGCGCCAGCGACGATTGCGGGCGATTTGCAATTAGCTTTTCATGCCAGCGCTGCCGCGCTCGGCGGTCTCGCCGCGACGTATTTCTATGTGTATACGATCATGCAAATACCGACTGGCATTTTGGCGGATACGCTCGGGCCGCGCCGCATCCTCACCTTAGGCGGCTTCGTGGCAGGGGTGGGCGCACTTTTGTTTGCTTATGCCGATACGCTCAGTGTTGCGGCAGTGGGACGCACCCTCGCTGGACTCGGCGTGTCGGTGACCTTTATCGCCATGCTCAAGCTCAATGCCGCATGGTTTCACGACCGGCACTTCGGCACGATTGTCGGTTTCGTGATTCTGCTTGGCAATGTCGGTGGGGTGTTGGCGACTGCGCCGCTTGCTGAAGTTTTGCGCTATGTTTCCTGGCGCAGCGTGTTTTCCATGATCGGTGTTCTGTCGATTGTAATTGCTGTGCTGTCATGGGTTTTCGTGCGCGACCATCCAGGCCAGGCTGGTCTGCCCAGCCTGCGTGAATTGGAAGGCGAAGCCGCGCATCCTCCGCATGTTGGTCACTGGTATGAGGGCTTGCTCGCGGTCATCAAAAATCGCGCTTCTTGGCCCGGTTTTTGGGTCACGTTTGGCTACGCTGGTAGCTTCTTCGCCTTCGCCGGATTGTGGGCTGTGCCGTACTTGCAAGACGTGCATGGCATGTCACGGGACATCGCCACCCAGCACACCAGCCTTCTGCTCGGGGGATTTGCATTGGGCGCGATGACCGTCGGCGCCGTGTCTGATCGCATTGGCCGGCGTCGCCCCGTGTTGATCGGTACAGGCTTGGTGTATCTCTTGTCTTGGCTGCCGCTGGTATTGGCGTTTCCCCTGCCGGGCGCTGCGAGCTATGTGCTGTTCCTGCTCATGGGGCTGGGCGCCGCCAGCTTCACCCTGAGCTGGGCGTGCGTGAAGGAGGTAAACCCACACGCGCTCTCCGGCATGGCGACCAGCGTCGCCAATACGGGCGCATTTCTCGGTACCGGTATTTTGCAGCCGCTAGTGGGCTGGGCGATTGATCGCGCGCAAGCGGCGCACGCTGCGGATAGCTATCAGACCGGCATGCTGATTTTTCTGGCGTGTGTCGTGGTTGGCTTGCTCGGCAGCCTGCGCGTGCGCGAGACGTATTGCCGCTACATTCACGCAGCGCGCTAGCGGCGGGTTTTCTCCAGCATGTTCAAGGCAAGCGCTTCCGCCACCTTAATGCCATCCACCGCAGCAGAAAGAATCCCGCCCGCATAGCCCGCGCCTTCGCCGGCCGGGTACAGGCCTTGGGTATTGATGCTTTGATAATACGCATTGCGCTTAATGCGGATCGGCGAGGAGGTGCGCGTTTCCACCCCGGTCAGCACCGCATCCTGCATGGCAAAACCTTTGATCTGCTTGTCGAAGGTGGGGAGCGCTTCGCGGATCGCCGCAATCGCATAATCCGGCAAGGCTGAATCGAGCTCACCCAAATGCACGCCGGGTTGGTAGGAGGGGATGACTGAGCCCACGGCGGTGGAGGGGCGATGGGCGAGAAAATCACCGACGAGTTGCCCCGGTGCATCGTAATTACCCCCGCCCAATTCAAACGCGCGCGACTCCCACTGACGCTGGAAATCGATTCCCGCCAAGGGCGAGCCCGGATAATCTTGCGGCGTGATGCCGACCACGATGCCGCTGTTGGCGTTGCGCTCGTTGCGCGAATATTGGCTCATGCCGTTGGTCACGACTCGCCCCGGCTCCGAGGTGGCCGCCACCACCGTGCCCCCCGGGCACATGCAGAAGCTATAGACCGAGCGCCCATTGCTGGCGTGGTACACCAGCTTGTAGTCGGCTGCGCCCAGCAGCGGGTTGCCCGCATTAGAGCCGTAGCGGCAGACATCGATCATCGACTGCGGATGCTCGATGCGAAAGCCGATAGAAAAAGGTTTGGCCTCCACATACACGCCGCGCGCATGCAGCATCTGAAAAGTATCGCGCGCGCTGTGGCCGACCGCCAGCACCACCTGCTCGGCGGGGATGCGCTCTCCATCGGCGAGCACCACGCCGCGCACTTGGCCCTGGTCGATCTCGATATCCGCTACTTTGCTTTGGAAACGAAATTCGCCGCCGAGCGCGCAAATCGTCGCGCGCATGTTCTCCACCACCTTCACCAGCCGAAACGTGCCGATATGCGGTTTGCTCACATACAGGATTTCCGGCGGTGCATCGGCCTTCACGAATTCTTGCAGCACCTTGCGCCCATAATGATGCGGATCTTTGATTTGGCTGTGCAGCTTACCGTCGGAAAACGTGCCCGCGCCGCCCTCGCCGAATTGCACATTCGATTCCGGGTCGAGCGTGCGGCTACGCCACAGACCGAACGTATCCTTGGTGCGCTCACGCACAATTTTGCCCCGCTCCAGAATAATCGGACGAAAGCCCATCTGCGCCAGGATCAACGCGGCAAACAGCCCGCAGGGCCCGGTGCCGATCACCACCGGACGGGAGGTGAGCCCGCTCGGTGCGTGCGCCACAAAATGGTATTCAGTATCGGGCGTGACCGCGACATGCGGCTCGCCGTGCAGGCCTTGCAACACTTGCGCTTCATCCTTGAGCGTAACATCCAGCGTATAGGTCACTTTAATCGCGTGCTTTTTGCGCGCGTCAATACTGCGCCGAAAGATCGTAAAGCCCAGCAGTGCATCCGAGCCAATTTTCAGTCGCGCGAGAATCGCGGTCTGGAGATCGGATTCAGCATGGTCAAGCGGAAGATGAATTTCAGTTAAGCGCAGCATGCGGATTATTTCCAGATAAAGCACGATTTATGAAGTGGGCGACCGGCATACCGCTTGTAAAGGATGCGCGCGCTATATTTTAAACTGGCTGACTGACATTACTAGTCAGGGTTTGAGTTAATTCTGAATCGCGCGCGACTAGCCCAAGCTATTTAACAATGAAGCGGATCTTTGAAAAAACCCCTAAATTATTAGGCCGAAAAGCCGTAAATGTCCTTAGGCAGTTTCGGATTGCATAAAAAACCCATGAAACCCATACCATTACGACACATTGATTTAGCGATAGGCAAGCCCTTGCCTTGGGCGATCTATGATAAAAACCAAAATCTGCTATTGCGCGCCGGCCAGATTATCGAGACCCACCAACAGTTCGAAGGGCTGATAAAAAAGGGCTTGTTCCGCTTGCCGAAAAGCGCGGCAGTCCCTGCGCAAGGCGTTGCCCTGGCCATGCCAATCGCAACGGGCGATGAAAACACGGGCATGGATACCAGCTACGATTTTGAAGAAATGAAATTGCAGGTGGGCAGCCGGCTGCAATTGCAAATCTCATCGGAGCAAAATTCAGAGCGGCACCTCGCAAAATATCTTGGGCATATCAAAGGCGTGAGTCTATTGGTGACCACCCCAATCGTTGATGAAAAAGTGCTGTTCATTCGCGAAGGTCAGAATTTCGTCGTGCGCGCCTTCTCCGGCAAGACGGCTTTTGGCTTCACGGCAAGCGTCATCCGCGCCTGCAATGTCCCCGCCCCCTATCTGCACCTCAGCTACCCCAAGCAATTACATGGTGTCGAAATTCGCAGCACAAAACGCTTAGCGGTAAACCTGATTGCCACGGCACAAGCGCTCGACAGCGCAGATGCCGCGAATTTGACTTGCCTCATCATCAATGTCAGTCCGACCGGCGCCCTGATAGCCGCGACACAGACATTAGGAAAAATCGGCGAGACGATTCAAATAAGCTTTTGCGTTAAGCTCGGGCCGATCGATGGGGCCATCGAAACCAAAGGCATCATCCGCTCGATCACCCATGTCGAAGACACGGAAGGCGAGAATAAACAGAACATCCAACACGGCGTGCAATTCAACGAATTGCAGCAAGCAGACATCCTGCTACTGCACAGTCTCGCTTACCAAAAATTGATGGAGGGGTCATCTGAAAGCTGACCCTATTCAGTCGCTGAAAAGCCGCAACCCCGAAGCAGAATCTGTTTTTTCTGCGAGCTAGTGTAACTATTCCCCCGCCGTCTTCGTCGCCAGCATCGCTCTCAATTGTGCCAGACGTGCATTGCCATCCTTTTTCGCGGCGACGGGGTCTTGTGCGGATTGGTGGTTGCGCACATGTTCGCTGCCCAGTTCCACGATAAAGCGCGAGGGCTCGCAGCTTTGCAATTCGCGCGCGCGTTTACGTTTTTCGCAATAACTAACCGTGAAAGTTTGCTGCGCGCGGGTGACGGCGACGTACATCAGCCGTCGCTCTTCCTCCACCTGGCCGTTGTCGATGCTTTCGCGGTGGGGCAGGATGCCTTCTTCCGCGCCGACCAGAAATACGTGCGGGAATTCCAGGCCCTTTGCGGCGTGCAGGGTGGAGAGGCGCACGGCGTCGGCTTCTTCTTCCTCGTTGTTGATCATACTGATCAGCGCCACGGTCTGCGCCAATTCGAGCAAGGTTTTTTCATCTTCCTCGCCTTTGCGCGCGAGCCAGTCGGTGAATTGGGTGACGTTTTCCCAACGCGCTTTGGCCAGGCGCTCTTCATCGCCGTCGAATAGATACAGCTCATAGCCGATGGCGCGCAGCATGTCCTTTAATAGCTCGCCCGCCGGCTCGCGCGCGGCGCGGTATTCGATATTGTTGATAAAAGTACAAAACTCGGTCAGCGATTCGAGCTGTTTGGCTTGCACTTGCGACACAAACCCCGCTTCGAATACGGCGGCGAACAGACTCAGGTTGCGGCTGGCGGCATAGCCGCCGAGCTTTTCCAAGGTCTGAGCGCCGATGCCTTTTTTCGGCGTGGTGATGGCGCGGATGAAAGCCGGATCATCGTCCGAATTCAGGATCAGCCGCAGATAAGCGATGATGTCCTTGATCTCGGTGCGTTCGAAAAAGGATTGACCGCCCGAGAGTAAATAGGGGATGTGCTCCGCGCGCAGCTTTTCTTCGAAGATACGTGCTTGATGATTGCCGCGATACAGAATGGCGTAATCCGACCATTTGCCGCGCTTCTCGAAGCGCTGTGCCATCATGCGGCGCACGATGTTTTCGGCTTCCTCTGCGTCATCCTTGCAGGCGATGACTTGAATCGGCTCGCCGTAGCCTAGCTCACTCCAGAGTTTTTTCTCGAACAGCTTGGGGTTGTGCGCGATGAGGTGGTTGGCGGATTCCAGGATGCGCACGGTAGAGCGGTAGTTTTGCTCCAGCTTGATCACTTCCAAGCGCGGGAATTCGTCGCGCAGCAGGCGCAGATTTTCTACATTCGCGCCGCGCCAGGCGTAGATCGATTGATCGTCATCGCCCACGGCGGTAAACGCGGCGCGCGGTCCGGCCAATTGCTTGAGCAAACGATATTGGCAGCTATTGGTGTCTTGATATTCGTCGACCAAGAGATAGCGCAGCTTGTCTTGCCACTTGCTGCGAGCTTCCGCTTCGCGTTCCAGCAACTCCACCGGTACGCGGATCAGATCGTCAAAGTCAAACGCCTGATAGGCGCGCAGCGTGTCCTGGTAGCGTTGATAGAGTTTCGCACTGGCATGCTCGGCGGCATTTTCCGCATTCATCGCCGCGTATTCGGGTGCGATCATGTCGTTTTTCCAACGCGAGATACGGCCTTGCACCCGCTTTAATTCGGCCTTGTCGGTAGTCTTCATGATGTCGGACAGCACATGCAGGCTGTCGGCGGCATCCAGGATGGAGAACTGCGGTTTGTAGCCGATGAGCTTGGCTTCTTGGCGCAGGATCTGCATGCCCAGGGAATGAAATGTGGTGGCCGTCAGGCCCTTGCTGGATTTCCCTGGGAGCAGCTTGCCGACGCGCTCGCGCATTTCGCGCGCGGCTTTATTGGTAAAAGTAATCGCCGCAATATTGGCGGGCTGGTAGCCGCACTCGCTGATGAGATAGGCGATCTTGTGCGTAATCACGCGCGTCTTGCCGCTGCCCGCACCGGCGAGCACCAGCAGCGGGCCATCGAGGTGCTTGACCGCGGCGCGCTGCTCGGCATTCAATCCATGGAAAGGCGAGATGAGGGGTTTACTGGCTTGTTGCTGGGACACAGGGCGATTTTAACATGTGGCTGCGATGACCTTGCTTGGATGCAATATGAAATTTGATTGCGGCAAGTGCCCGGCGTCCCGCTTGACTGGGTAAAATGACCGTACACGCACAAACATCAAAAATCATGTCCACCTATGCCATCGGCGATATTCAAGGCTGTTTCGAAGCGCTGAATTTATTGCTGGAAAAAATCCGCTTTGACCCGGCCCAAGATCGCTTGTGGCTGGTGGGCGATTTGATCAATCGCGGGCCGGATTCGGTCGAGGTGTTGCATTGGGCGATGGGTTTGGGCGACCGGGCCGTGACCGTGCTCGGCAACCATGATTTGCATTTTCTCGCGGTGGCGGAGGGGCATGTGCCACCACATCGCAATGACACCTTGGACGAGTTGTTGGCAGCACCCGATCGTGATGATTTGATTGATTGGCTGCGCTGCCAGCGCATGATTCATGCCGAAGGCGATTGGGTGCTAGTGCATGCCGGGCTGCTGCCGCAGTGGACGGTGGAACAGGCGCTGCGCTTGGGAGGTGAGGTAGAGGCGGCGCTCTCAGGCGATGACTACCGCGATTTTCTCAAGCACATGTATGGCAACCAGCCGGATCATTGGGAAGATAGCTTAAGCGGCATCGACCGGCTGCGCGTCATCACCAATGCCATGACCCGGTTACGCGTATGCAGTCCTGCGGGTGTGATGGATTTCAACCATAAAGGCTCGCCCGAGACGCGGCCCAAGGGCACGCTGCCTTGGTACGAGGTGCCGGGGCGCAATAGCGAAAATGCGAATATCGTATTTGGCCATTGGTCAGCGCTCGGGCTCAAGGTGGGGAGCCGTCATGTGGCGCTGGATACGGGCTGTCTGTGGGGTGGGCATCTATCTGCGATGCGCTTGGAAGACCGGCAGATTTTCCAGACGCCTTGTGCGGGATTGGCAAGTTCAAGGCTTTTGCTATAGCGGCTTCGGCTTCCAAGGCGAGTGCGCGCCGGGTTTTTCCGCGCGCATCCAGCGTATCGAAATAATTTACTTCTGCAATAATTTTGCGCCGCGCCAAGATGGCGCGCATCGACTCGGGCATGGTGATTTCGTCTGCATAAGCGGGGGCAGTGTCGATGCCTCCACCCGCGAACACATAGCGAATCGTCACCAGGGTGATGGCGCCGCCTTGGTCGACCGCAACTTGAAACAGCGAAGGGTGGAAGGCGCGCAGCCGTAGCCCGTTGGTGGTGGTTCCTTCCGGGAACAAGGCGAGACAGTCGCCTTGCGTCAACACCGCTTCCGCTTGGCCCACGATGGCGGCGGTGTGGTGACGTTTCTCGCGTTGGATGAACAGCGTGCCGCCTGCTTGTGCCAGATACCCCACCACCGGCCAGCCGCGCACGTCGGCTTTGGAGATGAAGCGCAGGGGGCGCACGGATAGCAGCAGCCAAACATCCATCCATGAAACGTGATTCGAGACAAACATGACGCCACGCGTAGCGAGCGTGGGTACGTTGCCTTGCACGCGGGTTTCAATGTTGAGAACGACTAGCAGCTTGGCTGCCCAAGAGCGAATGATGCGGCTGCGCAACGGCTCGCGGGCAAAGCGCAGAATCGTGCCCGCAGTCACTACCCCTTGCAGCAGATGCAGGATTAATCGAAATACACGCAGCAGTTGAATGGCGCCAGGGGTTGGTGTTTCTATCATCTATCGAAAAAATGCCTCGCGTAACGTTTATCGATGAGCGGCATCGGCAGCATTACCAACAGATCCGCCGTGTTGAAATCGGGATCCCATGCTGGTTCGCCGCAGACATAGCAGCCTAGGCGCATATAGCCCTTAATTAATGGCGGCAGCGGTGCATTCATGCTGCTGTCCAATGCATCCAATGATAGCGCGTTGCGCGGAAATACACGCCATTCGATCGGACTCATATGTTCCAGGCTCAAGCGGCGATAGATGCTTGCTGCAGTGTGCCCGCCATCGGCCATGCCAATACTGGCGCAGCCGACCAGATAATCGTAGCCGCGTTGCCGCATGTAATTCAATACCCCCGACCAAAGCAGTGCGATGGTTGCGCCGTTGCGGTAGTCGGCATGTACACAGGAGCGCCCCACTTCCACCATGCGGTCGCGCAGATGGGAGAGGCGGGTGAGATCAAATTCCGTTTCCGCATAATAACTGCCGATCTTACGCGCTTGCGCCGGGTTCAGCACGCGGTAGGTGCCGACGACTTCCAACGTATCATGATCGCGCACCAGGAGATGATCGCAATAGGAATCAAAAATATCGATGTCAATGCCCGGCTCCAGCGTATTGAGCCGCGCGCCCATTTCTTCAACAAACACTTGATAGCGCAGGCGCTGGGCTTCGCGTACTTCTTCTTCGCTTTGTGCGAATGAGACAGTCAGGCGCGGCGCATTTCGTTCGGCCAGCAGGCGATAGTCTTCTCTTAACATGATGATCCCCATCGTGGTTTCGATGAGGGCACATTACTGAGAAAGGGTGGCAGCGAAATGACGTCGCGATGACGGTTTGATGACGGTAAGGCTTATGGAGGATTCGGCATTGCATGAGGCGCCAAAAATCGCCCCAATCATGCAATATGAAACTATCGATCGTCGCGGCCGGATTGCTTCAGCCAGGTCCGAAATTGCTCCAGCGGCAGCGGGGGGCTTAAATAATAACCTTGCGCCACATCGCAGCCCATTTCGACTAAACGCTGCAACGTGGCTGCATCCTCCACGCCTTCGGCCACCACGCGCAGCTTGAGGTGATGCGCCAGATCAATGATTGAGCGCACGATATTTTCGTCGCGGGTGTCGTGCAACATATGCCGAATGAAGCTGACATCGATTTTGAGTTCGTCCACTGGCAAATGCTTGAGCCGCGCCAGCGAGGAATAACCGGTGCCGAAGTCGTCTATCGCCAATTGCACGCCGATCTCTTTTAGGCGCTCCAGCGTCGTCGCTCGGGCGCGCTGGTCATCCATGATGGCGGTTTCGGTAATTTCCATCACGACTTGCTCAGCCGCTACGCCCCAGGTGCTGAGCGCCTGTGTGAGCAACGCCGGCAGCTCGGCTTGGATCAAATCCTGGGCAGAAAGATTGATGCTGATGGACATATCCAGAATGGCAGGCTGCAACTCCTGAAATTCGCGCAGCGCTATATTCAAGACCCGTGCGGTGAGGCGGGGCATCAAGCCAGCTGCTTCCGCAGCCGGGATGAATACTGTGGGCGATACTGCGCCGCGGATGGGCGAATGCCACCGGCTCAGCGCCTCGAACCCCACCACGCGCCCACTCCGTAAATCGGTTTGGGGTTGATGATTCAGGGTGAGCGCGTTTTCGTCCAGCGCGTGGCGCAGATCGGTTTGTAGCTGCAACTGTAACTGAGTCGCCGTATCGGCTTCGTTGCTGTAAACAAATACGGGCTCTTTTCTGATTCGCGCTTCGCGCAGCGCACTGCTGGCGCGTTGTAGTAAGGTGTCCGCTCCCTGTCCGTGGGCCGGGAACAATGCAACGCCCACGTAGGGTTCGCTGTGCACCGAGTATTGATCCAGCGCTAGATGGCTACCGAGCGTGCGTATGATTTTGTGGGCGGCCAATACCGCTTGCGTCTCATTCGAGAGGGTGGGCAGCAGGCAGGCTATCTCGCTGCGCCCGACGCGGAAAACTTGATCCTCGTCTTTGAGGATGCTTTTTAGGTGCGCCAGCGATTTGGCGCATACCGTGTCGCCCGCGCGGTATCCGAAGATTGCATCGACGCGGTAAACGCAATCGAGCCAGAGCAGGCAAATGCCCATGGGACGTGATTGGGCTGCCGCTTCCCGCAAAGCCTCCTCCAGGGCGTCCAGACAAACCAGGTGATTTGGTATCAACGGCATGAGGTATTTCTACAAGTAGTAGTCGCGCGGATCGATGCCGTACATGCCATGCTCGAGCGCGCGGGTTATTTCATAGTGTTGGTCGCCCACGCGCTTCGGCGCGGTGAGCAAATCTAGGGGTACCGGTGCGCCGTAGGGTTGTTTTGCCGCATCTAAAATCGCCAGCACGCGCGGTTTCAAACGCCGCACGCGATTGTGCGCCAATACCACCGCCACTTCACCCGAATTCAGTTCCACTAAGCTACCGACGGGATAAATCCCCAAACACTGAACAAATTGCTCGACGAGTTCTGTGTGAAACAGATGTTCGCGCCAACTGTATAAATGCTGGAGCGCATCATAAGGCGTGAAGGATCGTGCATAGGGCCGCTCGCTGGTGAGTGCGTCATAGCAATCCACGATCGCGGCCATTTTCCCCGGCACGCCAATTTCATTGCCGCGCAGGCCATGGGGATAGCCGCTGCCATCTTCTCGCTCATGATGTAAGGCGACGATGTCGAGCAGTTTTTTTGATACACCCTTGCATTCGCGTAGTATCTCTATGGCGAATTGGACGTGGTGCTGCATGGTTTCATATTCTTCCGGGGTGAGCCGGCCGTTCTTGCTCAATATTTCAGGCGGCACCTTGGCCGTGCCGACGTCAAGCAAGAGTCCCGCCGCCCCCAGCAGATGCATATGGTCACGCGGAAAGCCGAGGTGGCGCCCGAATAAAAGCATATTGATGGCGACACTGACGGAGCGCGCATAAACATAGGAGCTTGCGCGCTTCACGCGGCTCAGCAAGGCAAGCGCATCCGGGTTGCAGATGATGCTTTCCACCATGCCATCCATTACTTCGTGCGCCCGACCGAGGTCAGTGGTGCCATGCTGCCGTAGCTCATCGAACAACTGTTGCACCGCCTGCTCCGCTTGACGGTGGAGTTCTTTGGCGCGGGGCATTTCCTCTTCGAGTTGGGCGCGGTCGGGGTAGCGATTCAGGTTGCGTGCAAAAGGTCCGTCCGGGTGCTCCTCAAGTGCTAGCGGCGGAAGTGGCGTCTCTTTGGGTTCTGGTGCTTCGTGACGGGGATTCCAACCGATGCTGCGCAGGGGGTCTATCAAGACATATTGGCAATATTGACGCAATTCCGCGAGCTGATCGTCCGTCTCGATGAGGAAACCCTGGAATAGAAAAGGCGTGTCGAGCCACGGCCGGTCCAACTCAGCCACGAACATGCCGGTTTGCAGATCGGCGACGTCGATTTTTTCATCCATAGATAGATATTAGCGCGCTTGTGACTTGGTTGCCTATGGGGCGAGGTTCGGAGTGTTCCCCAGCGCGCAAATCGCAGTGTAGCGGTGACAGCCGCGCACATGATCGTTCACCATTCCAACCGCCTGCATGAAGGCATAACAGATGGTCGGACCGACGAAGGTGAAGCCGCGCTGTTTGAGCGCGCGGCTCATGGCGTCGGATTCGAGTGTTGTGGCGGGGAGTTCCGACAACGACAGAAGGTGATGTTGAATCGGTCGGCCGTTGACGAAAGACCAGACATAGCGATCGAAGGCGCCGAACTCTTCCTGCGCGGCCAGAAAAGCGCGAGCATTTTTCACCGCCGCATTGAGCTTGAGCCGGTTGCGAATAATACCGGCATTGCCCATGAGTTTTTCGATGCGCGCCGGGGTAAAGCGCGCGATGCGCTCGGGGTCGAAACCATCCAACGCTTCACGGAAATTTTCACGCTTTTTGAGAATGGTGATCCAGCTTAAGCCCGCTTGCTGGCCTTCCAGAATCAACATTTCGAATAGGTGCGCATCGTCGTGTGAGGGCACGCCCCACTCGTGATCGTGATACGCGACATAGAGCGGATCGCTGCCGCACCATTCGCAGCGTACCGCTGTCTGCATCAGAGGAGATTAATGCGAAACGCGGGTGACGCCGCCGCCAGTCAGCACCCGAACGCGCTCGCCGGGGCGGAACGTTTCATCCGCCGCTTGGGTAATGGCCATCAGTCTACCGCTGTCCAGCTTGACGGTGATCTCCAAACCCTTTCCCCGGGTCACGCCTTCTTCCACTGCGGCGCCGGCTAACCCGCCGGCTACCGCACCGATGACGGCGCCGATGGTGCTGCCTTTGCCGTGGCCGACACTGCTGCCGGCAACCCCGCCGACCACCGCGCCGGCAGCCGGGCCGATGGGTGTTTTAGTGCCTTCGATCTGCACTTCGCGCACGCTTTCCACCATGCCCATTTGCACCTCTTGCGGGGTGCGCGCTTGATCGCGGCTATACGCACCGCCCGAGGTGCTGGCGGGGCAGCCGGCGAGGAATACGCTGGCGAACAAGACAGCGGCGAGTCCAAGTTTGGTGGATGTTTGCATGATATGTTTCTCCTTAAGTTAAAGGGTGATACCGAATTCTGCTTGGAGTTGATGCGCTAACTCCCCGGAGGGCAGGCCGTGGTTTTGTGCGCCGCGCTGGGCGATTTTTAGCGCACCCATGGCACTTGCCAGCTTGCCGGTCGTGGGCCAATCGAAATCGTTCACGATGCCATACAACAAACCGCTGCGGTAAGCGTCGCCACAACCGGTTGGATCGACCACTTGCTTCGCCTTAACGGGCGCGATGTCGATCGGTTTACCATCAATATAGATAACGGACCCGTTAGCACCTAGCGTCACAATTAAGGCCTTCACCCGCTTGGAAAGTTCCGCCAGCGTTTGGCCGGTGCGGTCTTGTATCAGTTGCGCCTCATAATCGTTGAGCGCGACATAGTCCGCCAACTCGACAAACTGCCGCAACTCTTCGCCATTAAACATCGGTAATCCTTGGCCCGGATCGAACACAAAAGGGATGCCGGCTGCCTGAAACTGGTGCGCATGTTCCAGCATGCCATCGCGGCCATCGGGGGCGATGATGCCAAGCGTGATGCCTTGCGCATCTGTGACGCTATTCTCGTGCGAATAATTCATCGCGCCGGGATGGAAGGCGGTGATCTGATTGTCATCCAGATCGGTGGTAATGAAAGCCTGCGCGGTAAAGGTATCGCCAATCTGGCGCACATGCGTTGAGTCCAAACCCAAACGTGCCAAGCGTGAAGCATAGGGGCCGAAATCATCTCCCACCGTGGCCATGATCACCGGCTGCCCGCCCAAAAGATTCAAGTTGAACGCGATATTGCCGGCGCAGCCGCCGAATTCGCGCCGCATGTCCGGCACCAGGAATGACACATTCAGAATATGAATTTTTTCCGGCAGGATATGGTTTTTGAATTGATCGCGGAACACCATAATGGTGTCGTAAGCGAGCGATCCGCAAATCAGCGTGCGCATGTAATTCTCCCTGGATTAATTCGTGTTGAAGCGCCGAAGTTTACCGTATTTGTCTCGCGCCTTGTCATGGAAAAATCACCTAACTGCAACGCCTGCTTAGCATTTGCAATTTAGAGTGCGGCCATGCGTCAAAGGCCCTGGTTCTTTATTTTGATCCCTCTGCTGCTGCACAGCGCGGAAGCGCTTGCCTGGGGTTTGGCCACGCATTTGTATTTTTCCCAGTTGCTGTTGTGGGCGGTGCCTCTATTGGACCCGCGCCTGCGCGCAGCGGCGAAACGCTTGCCGCATCTAGTGCTGGCCGGTTCCTGCCTGCCCGATCTCGCGCTGGTGGGGCGCAGCGCGAAAACGGAAGCCTTTGCGGACACCCACCACTGGGAACAGGCCGCGCGTCTGCTGGCGCGTGCCGAGAGCGACGAGGCGCGCGCCATCGCTTTGGGCTATGCCAGTCACTTGTTCGTCGACATCATTGCCCACAACCACTTCGTGCCGGCGCATGAGCGCATGTGGTTGAAGCTGCCCATGGTTACGCACGCGATGTCCGAGTGGGCGATGGATGCGCACATTGCCCGCCATTTGTTCGCGATGCCGCCGCGCTTGCTGCGCGACCATCATGCAACGCTTGCCCAATACATCACAGCGGAGTTCGACTGCGATTACGCGGCAGCCGAGCGTGCGCTGATTTATCTGCGGCATGCAACGGCCTTGTTGTATGGGAGCCGCGCGCACCGCTTGTTGTATGTGGGTGCAGCGAGTCTGGATCGGCATCTGGCGCGGCGCTTTGATTATTACGTCACCGAGACCGCGGCGCGCCTGCCGCAGATCAACCGCTTGCTGGTGGGCGAAGCGCCCTGCTGGCGCGCGGATTTGGCATGCCCGGAACGCACTGGTCATCTGAAGCATCTGAGCCGCGACGAGGCGCGCGGGACCTTGCCGTTGCCGGTGAGTTTGTTTGCTTGAGCCTAAAACAGCATTAACCACGGGGGGCACGGGGATCACGGGGAAACCCAAAGCTATTGAACTTAAATTCGTGCACTTCGTAACTTACTGAGTGTGCCGCCGATCAGTAATGAATGGTTTCCCCGTGCCCCCCGTGGTTAAATTTTTTCTAAATTAACCAGCAACGCTAGCCGGAACGCGACTCATCACCGGACTGTATTCACACACGACATCTTCGTAAAAATGCGCCAGGCGTCGGGTCATTTCCGGTGCGGTCCATTCGCGTACATATTCTTGCGCGCTGAGCGACAGTGCGGCACGCGCCTCGTCATTGTTGAGTAGCGCAGACACAGTGCGCGCGAAGCCGTGCACGTCGTCCTGTGCGATATGCGCGCCACGATCGTGTTGTAAGACTTCCGCCGTGCCCATGATCGCTAAGCCGACTACCGGCACGCCCAGCGCCATGGCTTCCAGCAACACCAGGCCTTGGGTTTCGGTGCGCGAACTGAAAACGAACAAGTCCGCGGCGCGGTAGCAATCGAGCAATTCACGGCTGCGGTCGAGATAGCCGACGAAGCGCGCATGCGCCTCCAGATTCAAGTCCGTGGTGCGGCGCTTCAGCGCCGCCGAGGCCGGGCCTTCGCCGGCGATGACGAGCAGCACTTCGGGGTGCCAATGTTTGAGATAGGTCAGGGTTTCCAGCAGAAAGCCAATGTTCTTTTCGTGTGCGACTCGGCCCACGTAGAGCAACAGCGGTTGTTCGGATGGGATGCCGTACTGTTCGCGAAACCGCCGGCCATCGCCACCGCTGAAATCGGTGAGCTCGATCCCGGTGGGAATGACCCGGGCGTGGCTGTCGATGCCGTATTGGCGCAGCGCTTCGAGCATAGGGCGCGAGGGTACGATGAGGCCATCCAGCGCGGCGCATTGGCTGCGCGAAAAGGCGCGCGCTAAATAGCGCATGAAGGGCTTGGGCAGGAACGGCACATAGTGAAACAAATATTCTTCAAAGAAGGTGTGGTACGTCTCGACACAGGGCACGCCCAAGGCGCGGGCAAGTTCCAAGCCGGCGTAATGCGCGATGAAGGGCGTGTGGATGTGCACCAGGTCGAAGGTTTGGCCCTGTAGGTAGGGCAGCAGTTCAGCGATGTGCCGGCGCTGCATCATGCGGTCTTCCGGGTCGAGCCAGACAGGGCGCGCGGGAATGCGCAAGATGTCTTCTTCGTCGGCGGTAACCGCGCCGTAGTCCGGCGCGATCAAGGTGACTTCGTGCCCCATGCGTTTGAGTTCGCGCCGCAGCGTCATGATGGCGGTGGAGACGCCGTTTACCCGCGGGAAGTACACGTCGGAGATCATCAGAATGCGCATTATTTTTCCTAAGGGTTACAGCAGAAACGAGAGCGTGGCCAAGCCATAGCCCAACGCCGCCCCGGCCAGCACGTCGGTGGGATAGTGCAGGCCGAGCACGATGCGCGATAAAGCAACCAGCACGATGAAGGGCAACAGCACGGGTGCTAGCCACGGAAAATAGGTGATTGCCACCAAGCCGAATCCGACGGCGTGCAGCGTGTGCCCAGAGGGGAAGCTGAATTCATCCAAGGGCGCGGTGGTGCGGGTGATGGCGGTATGCAGATTGCACGGGCGCGGGCGCAGGGTTTTTCGCTTGAGCCATTTGTACAGCAAGAGTCCGATTAAACCCACTGCGATCATATGCAGCACGGGTTTGAGCGCGACATCACGTTCCACGATCAAGAGCAGCGCCATTAAGGCGTACCATATTCCGCCGTCGCCCAAGCGGCTGACTGCGCCAAAGAAGCGCTGCACGGCGCGATCGCGGTTGAGGCGATTGATGCGCACGCAGAGTGCGGTGTCGGCAGCGTTAAGCCGGGCGAGAACTGAATTCATGGGTGGCTGCATAACCGTTCCTTTCGCTCGTTTTCACCACATCGAACAGTGCTTGTTCGAATTGGGAATAGATCGTGGACCAATTCATGTCTTCCGCGGTTTGGCGCGCGGCGGTGCCGAGGGCGCGTACAGATTTTGGGTCGGCCGCGACCTCGCCCGCCAAGGCGCAAAACGTATCTGCCGCATCGAATGGCGCGAGCAGGCCATTCTCACGATGCGCGATAAGCTCACGCGCGGCGGCATAGTCATAGGCGACCACCGCGAGTCCGCTGGACATGGCTTCCAAGGTGACATTGCCGAAGGTTTCGGTCAGGCTGGGGAAGAGAAACACATCGCCCGAGGCGTAGAAGGTGGCGAGATCCAGGCCCGTGCGCATGCCGGCGAATATCGTGTCGGGGAAGATTCGAGCCAGTTCGCCGCGCAATGGACCATCCCCCACCAGCACCAGCTTGGCACTCGGTTTTCGCGCCCGCATCGCGGCAAAAGCGCGCAGCACCAGCGGCAGATTTTTTTCCGCCGCCAGACGGCCCACATACAGCGCCACCAGATCGTCCGGGCCCACACCCCAAGCAGCGCGCAGGCAATCGCTGCGCCGCGCGGGGGTGAAGAGGAGCGTATCCACCCCGCGCGCCACTACCTTGAGATTGCGATAGCCATCCTGCAGCAATGCTTCACGCATCGCATGCGTCGGCACCATGGTCAAGCGCGTGCGGTTATGAAATTTGCGCAAATAGCTTTCGATGGGTGTCTTGAGCCAACCCAAACCGTAATGTCGGCTGTAGTGATGGAAATTGGTATGAAAATCCGAGGTCACCGGAATCTTCAGCTTTAACGCCGCCGACAGCGCAGACCAGCCAAGCGGGCCTTCGGTGACGAGGTGTACTACATCCGGCCGCTTCTCACGCCACAGCTTGAGCAGCGAGGATCTCGCCGGCAGACCCATGCGCAAGTTGTTGTAGCGCGGGATGGGAATGCCGGGCTTGAGAATATGATCGAGATTGGGTTCGGCTGGCCCTGCATCCTGTGCGTTTTGACGCGGGCGGATAAGCTGAATTTGGTGATCGCGCGCCTGCATTGCGCTCACGATGCGGCCCGTAGTCATGGCGACGCCATTCACTTCGGGTGGATAAGTTTCCGTCACCACCGCCATGCGCAGTAAGCGATGCTTTGTTGGCAACTCGTCAAACAGGATAGGGGAAGGCTCCATGGGCGCCAGCTTGCCGCCGGTTGGAGACGCTTTTGTTACGCGGGGTTGAAAGTTTTATGACGTAGCGGGATGGATGGATCAAGCCGCCAGTCGGCGGCCTTCTTTGAGCAGCGCGCTGAGATCGGCGGCGGGGACAGGACGGCTGAAGTAGTAGCCTTGCATTTCCTCGCAGCCCAAGCGGCGCAGCACGTCGAGCTGCTCTTTGGTTTCCACGCCTTCGGCGATGACGGTGAGTTGCAAGCTATGGCCGAGCAGGATGACGGTGTGGGCGATGGTCGCGTCGTATTCATTCACGCTGAGATTGCGCACGAAGGATTGATCGATTTTGAGTTTGGAGAGGGGGAAACGGCGCAAGTAAGCGAGCGAGGAGAAGCCGGTGCCGAAATCATCGATCGAAAGCAGGATGCCAACTTGGCGCAGCGCGTGCAAGGTGGCGGTGGTGCGCTCAACGTCGTGCATCGCCACGCTTTCGGTAATTTCCAATTCCAGGTTTCGGGCGGGCAGACCGGTTTCCGCGAGAATTTCCTCTACCAAATCGATGAAGCCGGGATGCTGGAATTGTCGCGCCGAGATGTTGACCGCCATCACTAAATCGTTGCCTAGATCGAGCCAGGTCTTGGCTTGCAAGCAGGCGGTGCGCAGCACCCAAGCGCCGATGGGAACGATGAGCCCGGTTTCTTCAGCGAGCGGGATGAACTGCATGGGCGAGACCAGGCCGCGCTCGGGATTTTGCCAGCGGATCAGCGCTTCGGTGCCGATCATTTCGCCAGATTTCAAATTGACTTGAGGTTGGTAATGCAGCAGCAATTCATTGCGCTCCAGGGCACGGCGCAAACCTTGTTCCATGGCCAACCACTGCTCGGTACGCTCAGACAAATCCTGGGTGTAGAAGCGATAGCCGTTGCCCCCCTCGGCGCGGATGCGGTTCACCGCCGCTTCAGCGTTTTTGAATAGGGTTTCGACATCGGCGCCGTGGTCCGGGCTGACGGCGATACCGATGCTGAGCGTGAAAAAGAATTCGCGCTCTTCCACCTTGAGCGGCTCGAGCATCGCGGCTTGCAGACGACGCATCAGTGATTCAAGTTCGCTGGTGTCGGCGAGTTGGGTAATGAGCAAGCCGAAGGTCGCGCCCTCAAAGCGGAATAAATCCACGGCCGGTGCATTTTCGGGATGTTCGGTGAGAGCGGCCCGCAAACGTTCCGCCATGGCGCCGATCAGATTGTCGCTGGCGGCATAACCCTGCGATTCCAATACCAGCTTGATGCGATCGGGGCGGATCAGCGCCACCGCGCAGTGGGCTTGCTTATGGTTGAGTACGATCTCCAGCCGCTCGCGGAACAAACGCCGGTTAGGCAAGCCGGTAACGGCATCTTGCAGCGCTTGGCGCACCAAGCGTAGTTCGGCTTGTTTGCGCTCGGTAATGTCGGCGAGATACAGGTGGCACACATGCAGATCCGGGAGTAGGTGCACCGTGCAATCCAAGGTGCGTTCGCCGATGGAATATTCCCAAGTTAAACGCTGCTGGCCGGCGGCGTTGATTTGCATGAGGTGCAGTTCCAAATCGAGGGGCAGGATTTCTTCGACATCGGTCAAACCGAGCAGCCCGATCAAATGGTGCGTCGCCTCGTTGGCGAATAGCACCGCGCCCTGTTGGGATAGACGCAGCATGGGATTGGGGCTGCGCTCGGGAAAGATGGCGAGCAATCTGCGGTGGGCGGTTTCGCGTAAATAGGCATTCACGTAATAAGCGATGAACAGTGCCATGATCAGACCGGCGACGGTGAACCCCAGCACCATTTGCATCATGTTCATCGTATTGCCACGGGTCTCCTGGCCATAGTGAATGACTTGCTGGCGGTTGATCTGAACCAGCGCCTCCAATTCGGGCTTGATGCGCGCTTCAGCTTTGCTCACCTCGGTCAGGATTTCGCGTGCGCGGTCCCAATCGACCGGTGCCGCACTCATGGTTTGATCCAAGCGCTGGGATTGGGTGTGGATACTCTCGATACCGGTTTCCAGCCGCGCTAACTCGGGCAAGGCTTGGCTCATATTGCGCAGGGCGCGCAGGCCGAGCAGGGTTTCCTCGCGTGCTGAGGCGTAGCGCGTCAGGAAGGTGGCGCGGTCGGCGCTGGCGTAATATTCGTAGAGGATGGGCTTGTGCGAAAAAATCGCATTGCGCAGGTGAGAAATCGTATCGAAGCGCGGCAGGCTTTGTTCGGTGAGCGCTTTGCCCGCGTGCAGGACGCTCTCGCCGCGCAAATAAGTCAGGGCGGAAAGCGCGATGCCCGCCACCAGGGCGAGCAAATAAACTACCAGAATTTTTCGATTAATCGATGACATAGCCGGCCAGTAAGAAAGCGGCTGGGTCGCCTGCGTCGCCGCTACTGTACCCAGGTACCGAGAACAGCGCCTTGCGCGTGCAAATCACGCAGGATTTCCAAGCCACCCTGTATAACGACACGCGGGTCTGGATGCTTGAGTTCTTGCGCGATCTTTTCTAAGGCTTTTTCCGTGCTCAGTTTCCCGCTTTGCAGCAAATCGACCAAGCGTGCGGAGACCGGGTTCAACTCGATAAAACGCACAGTGAAATCGGCGTCGCGAAATACCAGTAGATAGGTGGGCTGTGCGGGCGCTGTGCGTGGTTTGTAATCGGGGCCGATGCGCTGCACGGGGTAGGCGTATTGCAGCAGGGTTAAGACTGGATTTAATGCCGGCCGCCCGCTAGCTAAATCACCCTGGGGGTCGATGCGATCAAGCGCCGCTTCTTTGTTGGAAACCGAGAGCACCAGCTCGATCCATTCGTAATGCGCCAACTCCGGCATGAAGGGTGGGTCGCCCGCGCGCACGCCACGCTCGCTTTGCACGTACTGTACAAATTCGTCCGGAATTTGGCGAAAGAACGGCGTATGGCAGCGGTGTTCGGCAAAAAAATCGCGCACCAGTTTGGCCCATTTGCGGTCACTCAAAATAGCGCGCAGCACGGGAAAACAGGCGAGCAGAAAACCTTCTAAATTGTTGTACAGCAGCTCGTTGTAAATATTCATGCGGCGCGCGGCAACACCTGCGGGACGGGCGTTGGTTTTTGGGTCGCGGATGTGGCGCGTGAATTCGAATTGATACGCCTGGAATGACTTAGGCGCGCTGGGCGTGGCGGGCATGCGGATATTTCGCTTGAATCTGTGCGATGTGGGCCACCTCGTGCGCTAATTCATCGAGTGGCGGAATATTGAAATCGCGTTCCAGTAGGGTCGGGCATGCACCGTGCAAGGCATACGTTTGATCGAGGAGCTGCCACACGGGGTCGATCACGTCGGCGCCGTGGGTATCGACCAGCAGATCGTCCGCTTCGCGGTAGTGGCCGGCCATATGCAGGTACACGATGCGTTCGGTCGGCAGTTGGCGGATGAATTCGAGCGGGTCGTAGCCGTGATTGACGCTGTTCACATATACGTTGTTTACGTCCAGGTGCAGCCAGCAGTCGGCTTCTTCCACCACGGCGCGGATGAACTCGATTTCGCTCATCTCATTGATCGGCGCCATGACGTAGAACGAAGCGTTTTCCATGGCGATGCGGGTTTCGAGGATGTCCTGCGCGCGCTTAATGCGCGCCGCGACGTATTTCACCGCGTCCTCGGTAAAGGGAATCGGCAGCAGGTCATACAAGTGACCGTCATCACTGCAATACGATAGGTGTTCGGAATAGAGTTGGATGTCGTGCGCTTTCATGAACGACTTGATGCGGGTGAGCAGCATTTCGTCGAGCGGGCTGGGTCCGCCGATGGATAGCGACAAGCCATGACAGACAAACGGGTAGCGCTCGCTAAAGGCGCGCAAATCGCGCGCGGAAGCACCACCGAAATCGATCCAGTTTTCTGGTGCGATCTCAAAAAAATCGACGGCTTTCGGCACCTGAACTTTCAGCGCGCCGATCAACTCGCGCCGAAAGCCCAGGCCCGCGCCGTGAAGTCCCAAAGGAGAGGGAGTTTTCACCTTGCGGAAACGCCGAAATTACTTCTTGTCGCCGGCTGCGGGAGCAGCAGGGGCAGCAGGCTTGGCGTCTTTCTTGGCGCCGCCACACTTGCCTTCGCCGCACTTGCCTTCAGGCATTTTTTTGTCGGTGGGCTTCATGTCGGCCTTTGCACCGGCTTTTTTGTCGGCCTTGGCTTTAGCGGGTTTCTTATCGCCACCGCACTTACCGTCTGCCGCCTTGGCATCAGTTTTAGCACCGCCGCACTTACCGTCAGCCGCTTTGGCGTCTTTCTTGGCGCCACCGCATTTGCCTTCGCCACACTTACCGTCTTTGGCTTTGGTGCCATCGGCAGCAGGCGCGGCGCCGGAGTGGGCAGCGGCGAGCAAATAGCCGTTTTTCAGCGCGCTCATGCCGAAGGGGTTTTCCGCTGCGTTCGCGGCAGAGGCGGCGACGAGGGTGACCGCGAAAGCAGAACCGATTGCGAGGGACAGAGCAGTTTTCTTGCCGTTCATTGAGTGACTCCTTGAGATCTAAGTTTAAGTGAGGGCGAAAACCGCCCGGTTGTGCAACATTGCAGTGTCCAAACCAAGGTGGCCCGATTACGGGTTTTCATCTTGCTTAGACGCCAGTTCCTTGAGAATGCGCGTTTTCGTATCCGGGGGTAGCCCCGGGTCATCCGCGCCCACTCCCTTGGATTCGTCGATCCGCCGGCAGGCCAGGTGGATCAGGTTCAGTTGTTGGGCAAAGCCTCGGCAGCCTTTGCAGATCAATAGATGCAGCTTGAGCCCAATCAATTCCCGTGCGCTGAGCGGTCGCTCATACGCATGGGATTGCAGGTGGCTAGCATCTTTACAGCTCAGCATTGAGGATTCTTCCGAAGATATTCAATCATTCACATTGTATTCAAAATTGGTTTTCAGGCATTGCTGCAGGCCCAATCGCGCACGATGCAGTATTACCCAACAATTGGTCGAGGTGATATCGAGTTCCTTACAGATTTCCGCCGTATCACAACCTTCCATCTCGCGCAGGTGAAAAACCTGGGCGTGCAAGGGAGCGAGCCCTTCCAGGCAGTGCGTAAAGGCTTCCCAGAACCGTTGCTGGTCGAGGCAGGCTTCCGGGTCGGCCCATTTTTGGGGCGGGCTGATCCAATGGCCGGTGGCGTCGAATAGGGCTTGTTCCAGCGCCGCCAGCTCCGCCGCCGGGTCGGCGCTAGCCGGGGTGTATTGGGGTTCCTTGGCGCGGGCGCGAAACAAATCCAGGATTTTGTGCTTGAGGATGCCGGTGAGCCAAGTGCGCACCGAGGATTGGCCGGAGAAGCGCGCCCAGGCCGACAAGGCGGCGAGCAGGGTTTCCTGCACCATATCTTCCGCCGCCGCTTCGTCGCGTAATTTCAACAAGGCATAACGATAGAGATAGTCGCCGTGCTCGGTGAGCCAGGCGGCGGGGTCGCAGTGGGGGGATGGCGTAGTCATAAAAAGGGTAGCGCGCAATCTATCGGTTTCAATGAGTTAGCGCAAGCCAATAAAAGTTCATTGTTTCGCCGCTTGAAATCCCAGCATTACCGCCTATATAGAGGATAAGCAAGGTGTTCCATTGCATCTTCCACGATGTGTTTAAACTTGATAGGAGGCGAATACCATGGCAAATCTTACCCGTTACGATCCGTTAAATATGGATAGCGTTTTTGATGATTTTTTCAAAGGTTTTCTGGTGCGGCCGATGCGTATGGAAGGCGCGCCGAAGATCGCCGATTTTAAAATGGACGTCACTGAAAACAACCAGAGTTATGTGGTAAAAGCCGAAATCCCTGGCGTGAAAAAGGAAGATATTCACGTCGCTATCGACGGCAACTCGGTTTCCGTCAGCGCGGAAGCCAAGCAAGAAACCGAAGAGAAGGAAGGCGACAAGGTGATCCATTCCGAGCGCTATTATGGCCGCGTGTCGCGCAGCTTTACCCTGGGCAGCGAGATTGACGAGGCGCAGTCGCAAGCCAAATACACCGATGGCGTGCTGGAATTGACGCTGGTGAAAAAAGCGGCGGCCGCGACGAAAACGCTCGCTATCCAGTAAGCGAGAGCACAGCGGCAAGACAAGGCGGCGCAAGCCGCCTTTCTTGTTTGGGGGCGCGGCAGTAAAATGGCTCGGTTTTCTTCATACTCACCCCATACTTAAAAGGCTGATCATGCCCCCCACCCTCGCCGCCGAAAAGGCGAAATTGCTGTCCGAAGCGCTGCCATTCATTCAGCGCTTTTTCGATAAGACCATCGTGATCAAGTATGGCGGCAACGCCATGACCGAGCAGCATCTCAAGGATAGCTTCGCGCGCGATGTGGTGTTGTTGAAGCTGGTGGGCATGAACCCGGTGATCGTGCATGGTGCGGGGCCGCAGATCGGCGAGCTATTGAAGCGCATCGGCAAGCAAAGCGAATTCATCCAAGGCATGCGCGTCACCGACGAAGAAACGCTGGATGTGGTGGAAATGGTGCTAGGCGGGCTGGTGAATCAAGAGATCGTCACCTTGATCAATTTGCACGGCGGCAAGGCAGTCGGACTTACCGGCAAGGACGGCAATTTTATTCATGCGCGCAAAATGCTGGTGCCGAGCAAAGACAAGGCCGAAGAGTGGCTGGATATCGGCCAAGTGGGCGAGGTGACCGGCATCGACCCGGAGTTGATTCATCTCTTGGATTCGCGCGATTTCATCCCGGTCATTGCGCCCTTGGGCGTGGGTAGCGAGGGCGAGGCCTACAACATCAATGCCGATGTGGCCGCGGGTAAGATGGCTGAAACCTTGCATGCCGAAAAATTCATCCTGATGACCAACACCGCCGGCGTGCTCGACAAGCAAGGCAATTTACTCACCGGCCTCACCTCGGAGCGCGTGAAGGACTTGATTGACGACGGCACCATTTCCGGCGGCATGCTGCCCAAAGTAAATTGCGCGCTGGATGCGGTGCACAACGGCGTGAAAACCAGCCACATCATCGATGGCCGGGTGGAGCATGCGCTGCTGTTGGAGATTCTCACCAGCGAAGGTGTAGGGACGCTGATTAAACGGGCTTAACGCGTTTGAGCCCCGCTACCGTCTGGGTGTTTGACCTCGACAACACCCTGCACAACGCCACGCCGCATATTTTTCCGCACATCAGCCGCGCCATGACGGGCTATTTACAAGCGCATCTGGGCTTGGACGAACCCGGTGCAAATGCGCTGCGTATTCAGTATTGGCAGCGCTATGGCGCGACCTTATTGGGCTTGATCCGTCATCATCCCCAGATCGACCCTGATCATTTCTTGTGGCACACCCACCAATTCCCGCAATTGCATTCGATGCTGGTGTTCGAACGCGGCTTGCGCGGGTTGCTGCGGCATTTACCGGGTAAGAAAATTTTGTTTTCCAATGCACCTGCGCATTATGCGCAACTGGTTTTGGCGGCGATGGGCATCGAAGATTTGTTCAGCGATGTGATCAGCGTCGAGCGCACTGGCTTTCGCCCCAAGCCCGATGCGCATGGTTTTCGGCAGCTCTTGCTTAAGCACGGCATCCGGCCCGCGCGCGCCATCATGGTCGAGGACGACCTGGACAACCTGCGCACTGCGAAGCGCCTCGGCATGCGCACGGTGTGGGTGACCACTTCGACCAAATCCCCACCCTATGTGGATGTCAGGTTACAATCCGTGCTCCAGTTGCGGCGTGTATTGTCGTGCCTGGGCACAAAAACAAAAGCGATTTAGCGCTAAACATATTGACCTTGGGAGGAGAGACCATGGCAGCGAAACCCGGCGAGCGAAAAAACCAAATCCTGCAAACACTGGCGGAGATGTTGGAAAAACCGCAGCAGGAAAAGATTACGACTGCCGCCTTGGCGGCGCGGCTGGATGTTTCGGAAGCGGCCTTATACCGCCACTTCGCGAGCAAGGCGCAAATGTTCGAGGGCCTGATCGAGTTCATCGAGCAAACGCTGTTTGGTCTGATCAATAAAATCACCGCGGAAGAAACCGATGGCCGCAAACAACTCGATGGCATCATTTCCATGCTCTTGGGTTTTGCACAGAAAAATCCGGGCATGACCCGCGTCTTGATCGGCGATGCTTTGGTGAATGAGAATGAGCGGCTGCAAGCCCGCATCAACCAATTGCACGATCGAATCGAGGCCACGCTGCGCCAAGCCTTGCGCATCGCTGCCACGCAGCACGAAGCCCCAGCCGAGTTGGACGCCAATGCCGCGGCCAATTTGCTGCTCGCCTTCGTGGTCGGGCGTTGGCATCAATTCGCCAAGAGCGGTTTCAAGCGTTCCCCGCTCGACCTGCTCGACGCCCAAAAAACGGCTCTCTTGCGTTTCTCCTAGTCTAAAAAGCCAAGATAAAACAGACTGTTAGCGCGCATTTGAAGTGCGGGTGCGGCGCTGCAATTAAGTTTTTGCTTCCCGCTCCGATAATTCCAGTGCGTGGATGGGATTTGTTTTTCTGAAAAAAGAACAGGAGTTCGCAATGAAAGCAAAAGCCGTATTGATTAAACGCTCGACAGTGTTATCTGTTTTTCTGGTCGGCGCCGTGATTGCCTTTTGTTCGGCGACTAAGGTGCACGCCGATACGATCCCAACCGAGATGCAGGCGAAGACCGTCTAATAAGTCCTGCCGCTGGCGCAGACCGCGCAGCCGGGGTCACGTTTCAGGCGCACGCTGCGCCATTCCATGGTCAAGCTGTTGAGCAGCAGCAGTTGACCGTTCAATGTCTCGCCGCAACCTACAATCAATTTCATCGCTTCCGCCGCTTGCAGGCTGCCGATGATGCCGACCAGCGGCGCGAATACGCCATTCTCCGCGCAGCGCATCTCATCCGCCTCGCTGCTTTCCGGAAACAGGCAGTGATAGCACGGCGCATTTTCGTCTCGAAGATCGAACACCGATACTTGGCCATCGAAGCGCACTGCCGCGCCGGACACCAGCGGCTTGCGCTGGGCGACACACGCGCGATTAATGGCGTGGCGGGTGGCGAAATTATCTGAGGCATCCAGCACGACATCAGCGCTCGCCACCAGTTCGTTCAATAATTCGCCCGCTACGCGCTGCGTCACCGCCGTGATATTCACCATCGGATTGATTGCCCGCGCCGATTGCGCGGCAGATTCGGCTTTATTCATGCCCAAGGAAGCGGAGGGGTGCGCGATCTGGCGCTGCAAATTGGTCAGATCCACCTGATCGTTATCGCACAGCGTAATTCGGCCTACGCCGGCAGCGGCGAGATAGAGGATGACGGGGGAGCCGAGTCCGCCAGCGCCTACCACCAGCGCATGCGCGGCGAGTAACTTAGCTTGCCCTTCCATCCCAATTTCATTGAGCAGGATATGGCGGCTGTAACGGAGGAGTTGTTGGTCGTTCATGAAATGGAAACGGCAGTGGGCAGAATTAAGACAGGGGAGCTTAGTACATGAACCATCAAGACGCCAGAGACAAGCAGTAAAAACTTAGCCGCGAATTAACGCCAATTTACGCTAATTTTTTAACCCTGCTTATGTGCTTTTATTCGCGAAGTGGGTTAAGCAGGCAATCTGCGCAGCAGATGCTCGCAAAATTGGCGTTAATTCGCGGCAAAAGGTTCTAGTTTCAGCCTAGAAACTGCCGCTATCCACTCAAGCTAGCGATATTCTCTTAATTCCGGCGGCGTGGCGTCGTGATCCCCATGCGAGTGATGTTCGTACACTTGCGCGAAAATGCGCCGGGAACGTTCGCGTTGTTCCGGCTGGCTAAGATTTTGACACTGCACGGACTCGAGGTAGTGAATCAGGTTGCGCTTGAGTTTAGTGAAGAGGACGTTATCCAAATGAAAGCCCTGGTCGATCAGGGCGGCCTCGATCTTTTCCAGCGTGTAGAACGGCAATTCGTAGCGGATAAGTAGGCCAGTATCGCCCACCGTGCTAAGCACGCTCAAGTGCGGCAAGTCTTGCAGCAGGATGAAGGCTTCCTTAGCTTGACCGGCCGGCAGGCGAGTAAAACTGAGTTGGCGCGTGCGCTCGGTGTCTGCGTATTCCATGCGGGTCTCTTCCTCACGATTGCTGTAATTACAGTTCCAGGATAGCCCCTTGCGATGGATTTGCAAGCGCCAGGGCCGTACTACAGTGCTAGCCGCGATCAACGGTGAAGGCTAAAATAGCGGGATTTCCCGCCATCCTTGCGCCTATCCGCGCCACTTAAATGACTCAATCTTCTGACTCTATCGATAAACGTCAAGCAGCCTTGGCTTATCACCAGTTTCCCAAACCCGGCAAGCTGTCGGTCGATTCGTCCAAACCCTGCGCCACGGTGGCGGATCTCACGCTGGCTTACAGTCCCGGCGTGGCGGAACCGGTGCGCGAAATCGCCAAGGACCCGGAGAATGCTTACCGCTACACCAATAAAGGCAATTTGGTTGCGGTGATTTCCGACGGCACCGCGATTTTGGGGCTGGGCAATCTTGGTCCGCTCGCGTCCAAGCCGGTGATGGAGGGCAAGGCGGTGCTGTTCAAGCGCTTCGCCGGCATCGATGTGTACGACCTGGAAGTGGACGCGAAATCGCCCGCGCACTTCATCGAAACCGTGGTGGCGATCGCGCCGACTTTCGGCGGCATTAATTTGGAAGACATCGCCGCGCCGCATTGTTTCGAGATCGAGAAAGCGTTGAGCGCCAGGCTGGATATTCCGGTGTTTCACGATGATCAGCACGGCACGGCAGTGATCATTTGTGCCGGGCTGTTGGGTGCGCTGGACGTGCAGGGAAAAGCACTTGGCAGCGCCAAACTGGTGTGCCTGGGCGCAGGTGCAGCGGGGCTGGCCTCGATGGAACTGCTGATCGCCATGGGTATGCCACGCAGCAATATCACGATGGTGGACAGCAAAGGCGTGATCCACGCCGGCCGCGCCGATCTCAATGCCTATAAACAGCCCTTTGCGCAAGCGACGGAAAAGCGCAGCTTGAGTGATGCGATGACGGGCGCAGATGTATTCGTGGGCGTCTCGGGCGCTAACTTGGTGACGCCGGAAATGTTGCAGAGCATGGCGACGAAGCCGGTTGTGTTCGCACTGGCCAATCCCGATCCGGAAATTCTGCCTGAATTGGCGCATGCCGCGCGCGCCGATCTCATCATGGCCACCGGTCGCAGCGATTACCCCAACCAGGTGAACAATGTGCTGGGCTTTCCCTACATCTTTCGCGGCGCGCTCGATGCCCGCGCCAAACGCATCACGCAGCCGATGCTGATTGCGGCGGTGAAAGCGTTGGCGGCCTTGGCGAAAGAACCGGTGCCGCAAGTCGTGTTGGATGCGTATCAACTCAGCGCGCTTTCCTTTGGCAAAGATTACATCCTGCCCAAACCTTTCGATCCGCGCCTCATCGAACGCATACCGCCAGCGGTGGCAAGCGCGGTCGGCAAAGTCTGATGCGCGTATTGCCCATCGATGGCGTTGCCGCGCTGGAATCGCCGCGCAAGCTCGGCTTGCTGCTGCTGTTGTGCGTGGCGTGGCTTATCCCTGGCTTGGTCGGCCATGCACCGTGGCGTCCGGACGAAGCCGGCGCCATGGGGATTGTTCAGCACATCTTAAAAACGGGTGAATGGCTAGTGCCCACCTTAGCCGGCGAGCCCGATCTGACGTTCGGCCCCCTGTATTACTGGACCGCGGCGCTGTTCGCCAAAGCTTTCTCCTGGGCCTTACCGGTGCACGATGCCGCGCGTCTCGCGAGCGGTTTTTACGTGGCGCTCACACTCGGCGCACTTGCCTTTGCCGCACGCGAAAGTTTCGGCCCGAGCATGCCGCGCCTAGCGCTGGCCTTGATGATCGGCAGTGTCGGCTTGCTCGCGCACGCGCATGAAATGGCTACCGATACTGCGCTGCTGGCGGGGTATGCGCTGGTACTGTGGGGGTTTGCCTTGAGCGCGCGCCGTGCGAATCCGGCGGGGGTGCTGATCGGCGTCGGTGTGGGGCTAGCCTTTCTGGCGCGTAGTGTAGTGCCGGTAGCGGTGATCGTGATGACTGCGGCCTTGTTGTTGGCTTTCCCTGCTTGGCGCACGCGGCGCTATGTGCGCACCCTCCTGATCGCACTAGCAGTGAGTTTGCCTTTCCTGATGATCTGGCCGTGGCTGTTGCATCACTATGCGCGAGCAGAATTTTTTATTTGGTGGCGGATTGAAAATCTGCCGCTGCTCTACAAGTTTTCTTTTTCGAGTGCGCGCAGCGAGCTGGTGTATTTTTTGCGCACCTTGCCCTGGTTTGCGTGGCCGGTGCTGCCGATCGCGTTGTGGTCGCTGTGGGGTTACCGCAGCAAGTTGCTGCGTGAACCGGGCTTCCAATTGCCGCTGGTGTTTTTTGGCATCCTATTTACTGTCGCCTGTTTGAATGCGGAAAAGCGCGATATCCATTTGCTGCCGATCTTGCTGCCCTTGACCTTGCTCGCGGTGCCGGGTGCGGAGACGCTGCGGCGGGGTGCGGCGAATGCGCTGGGCTGGTTCGGCATCATGACCTTCGGCCTGTTCTCCGCCTTCATTTGGTTTGCCTGGGCCGCGCTCATGAGCGGGCATCCGGAACGTTTTTATCGCCATGTGTTGAAGCTTCAACCGGGCTTCGTGCCTAGCTTCGACTGGCTGGCCTTCGTCGCCGCCTTGCTGCTCACCATCTTGTGGTTGCTGCCGTTGCGCCAGTCGTTTCGCTCCGGCCGGCGCGCGATGTTTCATTGGGCGGCGGGCATCACCCTGATGTGGGGCTTGGCGGCGACCCTGATCTTGCCCTGGATCGATCACGGCAAGCGCTATACGGACGTGGTACGGACACTCAAGCGCCAGTTGCCGCCGCACTACAAATGCATCGGCAGTGCCGGGCTGGGCGAGGCGCAGCGCGGGGCTTTGTATTACCACGCAGGCATCGTGACCAAACGCGCGGAGCGCGCTGAATTCGAGGCCTATGGTTGTGATGTGTTTCTGGTACAGACCAACCCACGTAAGCGTGATGCGCGTCCGGGTGCGGGGTGGGTCAAGCTCTGGCAAGGTAGCCGTCCCGGCGATAAATCTGAAGCCTTCGTGCTTTACCGCGTGCGGGAGCCACGCCCGTGACCCTAAACGCACGCGGCGCATTGTTCCCGCTCTTAGCCGCGACCTTCGCGCTTAAATTGTTGCTGGCCGCCTTCGTGCCGTTCTCCGGCGATGAGGCGTATTTTCTGATTTGGGGGCTGCGTCCCGATTTCGGTTTTTATGATCATCCGCCGATGGTGGGTTGGTTGTTGTGGTTGATGCTGCGCGTGAGTGACGCCGAATGGGTGCTGCGTTTGCCGGTGGTGCTGTTCACCAGTTTTATCGGCTATGGCTTGTATCGGCTGCTGCGCGATTGGGACGAAGAAAAAGCGGCGCTGATTGCGCTGATTTATCTGCTGTCGCCCATGAATTTGCTCGGCTTCATCATTACCACCGATGCCGGCTTAATCTTTTTCAGTTTCCTCACGGTATGGCTAGTCGTGCGCGCGCTGCAAAGTGGCAAGACCAAGCATTTCGTCTGGGCCGGCGTGGCGTTTGGACTGGCGTGCTTATCCAAATATTTCGCCGCCCTGCTCGGCTTGGCACTGATCGCGTATTGGGTGGCCACGCCTAAAGCGCGTGCGCAAAGTCGAAATTTCTGGTGGCTATTCGCGGCGGCCTTGCCCTTCATTGCGCTCAATGTTTATTGGAACTATGGCCATTGCTGGGCCAATGTGATGTTCAATGTGTTTAACCGGCATGAGAACGCCGGTTTCGGCCTGCACAAGCCGCTTCTGTATGGCTTGCTCCATCTATATTTAATGACGCCGCTGGCCGTGTGGTGGCTGATCAAGCAGCGCGCGGGGCTAGGTCTAGCGCTGAAAGACGAGCGTTTCCGTTTGCTGGCCTTCGTTGTCGCGCTGCCCATGACGGTGTTCGCGCTGCTCTCGTTGGTAAAAGTAATCGGCCTGCATTGGCTGCTGTCGTTTTATCCATTTGTGTTCGCACTCCTTGCCTACTGGCTGAGTCGAGACCAGTTAGTGAGTTTGCTGCGCTTCATGCGCTTTTACGCCGGCGTGCATCTTGTCGTGTTTGCGGTGATTTTGTTGATGCCGATGGCGGCGTGGCAAGCCACGCCTTATGCGCGCGGCGCGGTGTTGATGTTTAAGACCGCTGAATTACTGGAGCAGGTGGAGACTTACAACAACCGATATGTATTGGCCTCCGATGGCTATTCCATGGCGGCGATTTTGTCTTACGCAGCGGGCAGCAATGTGCTGGTGTTCGGCGAAGCGTCTTCGCATGCACGGCATGATGATATCGTGACCGATTTTCGCGAATTGAACGGTAAGAATATCCTGGTATTGTTGAAGCAACCGCCGGTGTTCGATCGCTACGGCCCGTATTTCAGGTCGATCGAGTTCAGCGAGTTGACGCTGCATGGCGCGAAATTTTATCTGGTGCTGGGCCAAGGCTTTAACTACGCTTCCTATCGCGACCAAGTGTTGCGGCGGGTGAAGGAGAAGTACTATGCCGTGCCAGCCTATTTACCGATGGGCGGCTGCTATTTTTGTGATCGCTATTTTCCGAATGAAACTTGCCGGCCTAAATCAAAACCATGAACGCACCGCTTGAGTTGATTCGTCTGCTGCGCCCAAAGCAATGGGTGAAAAGCCTGTTTGTTTTCGTCGGGCTGTTATTCGGTCACGCCTGGGGTGATGTGAGCATGGTGTGGCGCGTGCTCGCGGCGGCGGGCGGCTTCGCGCTGGTGTCGAGTTGCGTCTATATCCTCAACGATATCGCCGATCGCGAGGCGGACCGCCAGCATCCGCGTAAACGCAACCGACCTTTAGCTAAGGGCGTGGTGAGCTTGAATGCGGCGGTGGTTTTAGCGCTCGTGGTCGGCACGGCGGGCGGCGTGCTCGGCTATTACGCTTCGCCCCTGGTCGCGATGTTGCTCGCGCTCTATGGTCTGATGAATATTGCTTACACCTTGGGCTTGAAACGCGTGGTGATTCTGGATGTGTTTATCATCGCTGCCGGCTTCATGTTGCGCTTGCTGGCCGGTACCAGCGGCGTCGGCATCCCGCCGTCGCAGTGGCTGCTGCTGTGCGGCTTGATGCTCACGCTATTTCTCGGTTTCGTGAAGCGCCGTGCCGAATTGGGGAAGGAAGACGCCGATAAAACCGCGCAGCGCAAAGTGCTACGCGATTACAGTGCGGCCTTGCTGGATCCGATGATCACCGTCACTGCCGCGTGCGTTGTCATGAGTTACAGCTTGTATACACTGAGCCCAGAAACTATCGCCATGCATGGCGCGCCGATGTTGATGCTCACCGTGCCGTTCGTGATTTATGGCTTGTTCCGCTATCTATTCCTGTTGCACCAGCATAGCCAAGGCGAAGACCCAGCGAGCGAAGCAGTGCAGGATCCGCATTTGGCTGTAACGCTTGTTGCTTGGCTGGCGGTCACGATATGGTTGATCGAGCGTTAGTTTTACCGTACTCCACCCCAGAAAAAATCTTCGGCTTACACTTGATTTGAGCCGGGTGAGGCCGCTAACCTTAAAATGGCAGCGTTACCAGGTGAGAAACAATATGGACATAGCTGGGAATAGCATCAGTTCTTTGGTCAACAGCACCAATGCTCAGGCGTTGAGCGTGGCCGTGCTGAAAAAGGCTTTGGATAGCCAAACCCAGGCGGCCCTGTCCTTGATTCAAGCCCTTCCCCAGCCGCCTTCCACTGCTGGTTTGCCGCCGAATGTCGGGCGGAACATCAATACTACGGCTTAGCGTCCCTCTTCAACCCTTAGCCCCGCTGAGTTAGTGACAAACCCAGCTTAAAACAGGATAATTTCGTCCTCTTATTACCGGATTTGGGGAGAGGATGGCGATGCCTGTTTCGTCTGTTTTTCAGGGTTTTATTGGGCTTGCGCTGAGCATGCTGGTGGCCGGGTGCGGCCCAAGCGCACCCAGTAAAAGCGCATTCCAGGGTACCGATATCACCGGCGTGGATTGGGGGAAGGATTTCAATCTCGTTGACCACACCGGACAGCGCCGTAGCTTGGTCGATTTTCATGGCAAGGCGGTGGCGATCTTTTTTGGCTACACACATTGCCCTGATGTTTGCCCCACCACCTTGGGGGAAATGGCGCAAACCCTCAAACAATTAGGCAAAGATGCCGACAAGGTGCAAGTGCTGTTTGTGACGCTTGATCCAGCGCGGGATACCCCGGCGGTGCTCGCGCAATATGTTCCCTCTTTCCACCCGAGTTTTTTAGGTTTGACGGGTAGCGAAGACGAGGTCGCCCTAGTTACGAAGTCATTCAAGGTGTTTTATCAGAAACAGGTTAGTGCTTCGAAGATGGGCTATACCTTAGATCACAGCGCCAACACTTTTGTATTTGACCCCCAAGGCCGTCTGCGTTTGATGTATGGCTTTGGCCGGGGTGTGGCGCCTATGGTCAACGATATCAAGCAGTTATTGGCTGAAAAATAGGCGGTTTCAAAGTTTTTTGCTACGGCCAGCCTTGTCGAGAAATAGTATTTAAGTATATACTTATACGGTTTAAGAGTCGCAATAAACAAGACAGATTTATCCCATATGTTTGCAGGCCTACCTTGAGAGGGGGCGAGCACAGGAGTGAAGCATGGCGTCGCTAAGCATTTCAAGTAATGAACAATACAATTTCGACGTAGTTCGCAAGTTCGCAATAATGACCCTGGTGTGGGGCGTGGTAGGCATGTTGGCGGGGGTGTATATCGCCTCCGAATTGGCCTGGCCGTTTCTGAATTTCGATAGTCCCTATATCAGTTTTGGACGTTTGCGCCCGGTGCATACCGGCGGCGTGATTTTCGGCTTCGGCGGCTCGGCGCTCTTCGCAACTTCTTATTATGTGGTGCAGCGCACCTGCCAAACCCGGCTGTTTTCCGATGCGCTAGCTAACTTTACCTTCTGGGGCTGGCAAGCCGTGATCGTGTTGGCCGCCACCAGTTACATACTCGGTTTCTCTCAAGGCCGCGAGTACGCGGAAATGGAGTGGCCGATCGACATTCTGATCGAAGTGGTGTGGATCGCTTACATGATCGTGTTTTTCGGCACGGTGATGCGCCGCAAGCAGCCGCACATCTATGTTGCCAACTGGTTCTATATCGCCTTTATTCTCGCAACCGCTTTGCTGCACACCTTCAATAACCTGGCGATGCCGATCAATCTGTTCTCGATGAAATCCTACAGCCTGTTCGCCGGCGCGCAGGATGCGATGACGCAATGGTGGTATGGGCACAATGCCGTGGGCTTTTTCCTCACCGCGGCTTTCCTCGGCATGATGTATTACTTCGTGCCCAAGCAAGCCGGTCGTCCGATCTATTCTTATCGTTTGTCCATCGTGCATTTCTGGGCGCTGTCCTTCTTGTATATGTGGGTCGGCTCGCACCATTTGCACTGGACCGCGATCCCTGATTGGACATCCACCCTCGCGGCCACTTTCTCCATCATGCTGCTGCTGCCCTCATGGGGCGGCATGATCAACGGCGTCATGACGCTGTCCGGTGCGTGGGATAAGTTGCGCACCGATCCGATCATGCGTTTCCTGGCAGTGGCCTTGTCGTTCTACGGCATGTCTACGTTCGAAGGCCCGATCATGTCCTTGAAAGATGTGAACGCGCTGTCGCATTACACCGACTGGACCATCGGCCATGTGCATTCCGGCGCGCTGGGCTGGGTGGCGATGATCACTTTCGGCTCCTTCTATCACATGATTCCCAAGCTATGGGATACCAAACTCTACAGTCAGCGCTTGGTGTACTGGCATTTCTGGCTCGCCACCATCGGCATCCTGCTCTATATCATCGCGATGTGGATTTCGGGTATCGGCCAAGGCGTGATGTGGCGCACGTTCGACGACTTCGGCAACCTGAAATATTCATTCGCCGAGACGGTCGAAATGGTGAAGCCGTTCTACGCCATGCGCGCCATCGGTGGCATGTTCTTCCTCAGCGGCGTTTTCATCATGGTGTACAACGTGTGGATGACGATCGGCCAAGCCAAACGCGAAGCGGCCGAACTGGATGCCAAACTCGCCGCGAAGCTGGCAAGAGCTGTAGCGTAAAAGGGATAAGGAATCAGCATGAACTTCAATTTCAAACATGAATGGATCGAGACTAACGTTGGTCTGATGCTGGTGTTGACCATGGTCGCGATCAGCATCGGTGGTCTGGTGGAAATCGCGCCACTATTCTTGATCAAAAGCACGGTGGAAAACACTAAGGATGCAAAAACCGGTCTGGAAACCATTCGTCCCTTCACCGCGCTCGAATCGCGTGGACGCGATATCTATGTGCGCGAAGGTTGCTACACCTGCCATTCGCAAATGATTCGGCCGTTAAAGGACGAAGCGGTGCGCTATGGCCATTATTCACTGGCGGCGGAATCGCAATACGACCATCCGTTCCAGTGGGGCTCCAAGCGCACGGGCCCGGATCTGGCGCGCGTCGGCAAGAAATATTCGAACGAGTGGCAGGTGCAGCATTTGATTGCCCCGCGCTCCATGGTGCCGGAATCAGTGATGCCGAACTACCCGTGGCTGCTCAACACGCCGCTCGATACGTCTGATCTGGTCGATCGCCTGCGCGCACAACGCGCAGTGGGTGTGCCGTATTCGCTCACGGAACTCGAGTATCAAAATAATGTGAAGCGCTTTGGCGAAGGGGTGGCGCAGCAATTGCATATACCCAATGCGCAGCAAAATCTGGTGAAGCAAGCCGAGGAAGGCAACTTTGACGGCGACCGCGGCACTATTACCGAGATCGATGCGCTGATCGCTTACTTGCAAGTGCTGGGTACCATGGTCGATTTCAGCCAATACGATAACGATCACTTTGTGAAATTCCGCTAAATGATTGAGTGGCTCGCCAATCCATCCAACGCCAAGTCGCTCGCCTTGGTGATATTTTTCGTGACCTTTGTCGCGATCGTGTTGTGGGTTTATGGCAGTAAAAAGCGCGGCAAGAAATTGGAATCGTATAAGAACATCCCGTTTCTGGATGATGACTCGGATACTAAAGGTTAAGTTATGAGCAAGGACAAAATGCAATCGCAAGCGGTACAAACTACCGGCCACGCCTGGGATGGCGACTTGCAGGAATATAACAACCCGCTGCCGCGCTGGTGGATATGGACGTTTTATCTCAGCATCTTATTCGCCGTGCTGTATTGGATTTGGTTTCCAGCTTGGCCAGTGGCGAAGAGCTTCACCCCCGGCGTGGGCAAAATCACCTATGTCGACGCAAAAGGCGTGACGAAAACCACCGGCTGGAATACCCGCGCCGATCTGATGCGCGAAATGAATGAACTCGCGGCGATACAGAAACCATTTTTCGATAAAGTCGCAGCGCAGCCGTATGCGGCGATCGCCAAAGATCCTGATCTCAATAATTTCATCGCTTCCGCCGGTAAGCAGCTGTTTGCGGACAACTGTGCAACCTGTCATCAAGCAGGCGGCCAAGGCAAGATCGGCTTCTTCCCCAATCTAGCGGACGACGATTGGCTCTATGGCGGCAGTTTTGAAAAGATCCAAGAAACACTGATCCAGGGGCGCCGCGGCTACATGCCCCCATTCGGCGAAGCGCTCTCCAGCGAACAGATCGATCTACTGGCGCATTATGTGTTGTCGCTGTCCGGGGAGAAAACGGATACGGCTAAAGCTGATGCCGGCAAAACCTTGTTCCATTCTGAAACCGCAGGCTGTTTCTATTGCCACGGCGATGATGCGCGCGGACGCCCAGTCATCGGCGCACCGAACCTGACGGACAAAATCTGGTTGTGGGCGAATGTGCCAGGCGAAACCGCGCAGGAGAAAAAGCTCGCTGCTGTACAAAATGTGATCAAGAGTGGTTTAAATAAAGGCGTGATGCCGGCCTGGGGCCAACGCCTGAAGCCGGAACAGATTAAGGTTTTAACGGTCTACGTACATGAGTTGGGTGGCGGGAAGTAATCCTGTTCATTGATTTGTGTAGAAGATGGCATATCAAAACCTCGCCCTGATGCGAGGTTTTTTTATCTGGGGAAAGCGCAATGCAAGCGGGTATCGAAGAACAGAGTGCCTTATATCAAAAGCGCATTCCGATCTTTCAGCGTTCGATCCATGGCAGCTTTCGCCGCTTTAAGTGGGCGGTGCTGGCGCTGGCCTATGGCGTGTTCTTTGGACTGGTGTGGCTGCCCTGGCCGCGCGGTACGGAGCCGTCCCAGGCCTTGCTGCTTGATATTGCGGCGCGCAAATTTTATATATTCGATTTCGTTTTTTACCCCCAAGATTTGATTTTGCTGTCGGTGTTGCTGTTCATTGCGGCGACCTTGCTTTTCTTCGTCACCAGCCTGGTGGGCCGCGCATTTTGTGGTTATTTTTGTTTTCAGACAGTGTGGACCGACTTTTTCGTTTGGGTCGAACATCTGATCCAAGGCGAGCGTCCGGCACGCATCCGGCTGTATAAGCAGCCGTGGAAAAGCGAAAAAATCCTCAAGCTCGGCGCCACGCATTTGGTTTGGTTGCTGGCCGCGTTCTGGACTGGATTTACCTTCACCGCGTATTTCACTTATGCACCGCAACTCTTTGTTGATTTCTTCACGGGCCAGGCGCACTCCACAGCGTATTTGACGGTAATGATTTTGACCGTATCGACTTATGTGGCGGCGGGGCTGGCACGCGAGCAGATCTGTACTTACATTTGTCCTTATGCACGTTTCCAGAGTGTGATGTACGACCAGGAAACGCTGGCCGTGGCGTATGACGAGAAGAGTGGAGAGGGCAAGTTGGGGCGTGCTTCCTTGAGAAACGGGATGAAGACGCTGGTGGAACGCCATGCCCAGCAACACGGCGATTGCATCGACTGCACCTTGTGCGTGCAGGTGTGCCCGGTCGGCATCGACATCCGCAATGGCTTGCAGTACTCATGTATTTCCTGTGGCTTGTGCATTGATGCATGCAATAGCATCATGAGTTCGGTCGGTTTTCCGCGCGGCCTGATTCGCTATGATTCCGAAGTCAATTTGAAACAGGCGCAGCCAGCCCAGCCCAAGCTGCATTGGAAGCGGCTCAAAGTGCTGGGTTATGGCGCTGCGCTGTTGGCGATGACGGGTTTTCTGATTGTAGATATTGCCAGTCGCAGCGATTTCGATCATGCGGTGAATCAAGTGCGCGCACCGTTGTATGTGCTGCTCTCTGACGGCTCGATTCGCAATCGTTATCAAGTGCGCATTACCAATCGCGCTAACCATGATGAAACTTTTCGCCTTGGGGTGCGCGGCATTCCAGAAGCAGCTGCGGATTTTGGAAATTTCCACGAAGTGACGTTGAAAAGCGGCAAGAGCTTGATGGTGCAAGTCAGTGTCAAACTGACGCCGGAGCAAGCAGCCAAAGTGACGCAATTTGAATTTACCGTTACGCCGCGCTCGCGTCCCTTAGCGCAGCGTCTAGGCCAAGCGCGCTTCTATGCAAAGGATGTGTTATGAGTATGTTGATCACCCTGTTCGGCGGTGCGTTGTTGATTGTCGTGTTGTATTTCGCGTTCGGCGCGCTGCGTCTGCCGAACTACTGGCGTGCCGTGGTGAGCGGCGGCGTTTTATTGTTGTCCTACCTAGTGATTGCCGCGCGCAACTGGCCCGGGCTGGATGCGGTGGCGATGCACGTGGCGGTATTTATCGCCACTGCAGTGATCTTAAGCCTGCTCAATGCACGGCGTGCAGAGCCATCCAGCAAGCTGCATTGGGCGCCGAAAGTCATTATCGGGTTCTTTCTCTTGCTGTTCGCGATCGACGGTGCCTTTATCTATATTGCCAGCCACGGTTTGCCTGAGTTCATGACTAAACGTTTTATGCCGGGAGCTGACAAGGGAGGCGCGCACACCGCCTTCCCCGGCGTCATGCCGCATGGAGAAGATGCAGCCAAGGCAGTGAATTCGCATTTGAAACAACAGGCAGAGCAGCGTCGTCAGCCATGAGTCTAGAAATAATCGTTGAATCGCATTTAGCATGAACAGCGCAGCATGTTTTCATTGCGGCGAGCCCATTCCGCGCGGCGTCGATTTTCCCATTCGCATTGAGCACACGCCGCACGCCCTCTGTTGCCGCGGCTGCCAAGCCGTGGCGCAAGCCATCGTCGACAACGGCCTGGCCGATTACTACAAAAACCGCACCAAGCTGCCGCAGCGCGGGCATGAATTGTTGCCGGCCGAGTTGGAACAGTTGCGTTTGTATGACCACCCGCAAATCCAAAAAAGTTTTGTTTTAGAGACAGGCCCGCATCTCAAGCAAGCGGTGCTGATCCTTGAGGGCATTACTTGCGCCGCCTGCGTGTGGCTGAACGAGCGGCATTTGCTGCAATTGCCCGGTGTGAAATCGGTGCAAGTGAACTACGGCAGCCACCGCGCGCGCATTGTTTGGGATGAGCGTGAGATCAACCTCTCGCAAATCCTGGCCGAGATTCAATTGCTCGGCTATCACGCGCATCCCTATAACGCGCAGAGCGCCGCGGCCTTGCGCGAAAAGCGGCATAAGAAAGATCTGCGCCGCCTGGCCATCGCCGGCATTTCCGCCGCGCAGGTGATGATGTTCGCCGTCGCGCTGTATGCCGGCATCTGGTATGGCATGGAGGCGGGCACCGCGGGTTTACTGCGCTGGGCCAGCCTGACGCTGACCTTGCCGGTGATGTTCTACGCCGCGCAGCCCTTTTACAGCGCGGCTTGGTCGGCGCTCAGGAGCCGCCATCTGAATATGGATGTGCCGGTGGTGATCGCGTTGGTGTCCGCCTTCGTGGGCAGCGTTTATAACACCTGGTTCGGCGCGGGGCATGTGTATTTTGATGCGATCAGTATGTTTACTTTGTTTCTGCTCGGCACGCGTCTGCTGGAGCAAACTGCGCGCGAGCGCTCGGTGGAAGCGGCGGAGAATCTGCTCAAGCTCGCACCAGCGATGGCCACGCGCGTGAGCGATGCGGGGCAGCAATTCGTGCCGGTGCTGGAATTGATTCCGGGCGACCGCTTGCTGGTCAAGCCGGGCGAGGCGTTTCCGGCGGACGGCATGGTGGAATCCGGCGTGAGTGGTGTGGATGAAGCGCTGCTTACGGGTGAGAGTAGGCCGGTATCGAAGCTCGTGGGAAGCAACGTGATCGCCGGCAGCATCAATCTTGACAGCCCGCTCACCATCATTGTGACGGGTATCGGTGAACACACAGTGCTGGCGAGTATTGTGCGCATGCTGGATCACGCGCTGGCGGAAAAACCCCGGCTGGCGCAGCTCGCCGATCGCGTGAGCGGCTATTTCACCTGGGCCTTGCTCGGCATCACGCTGCTGGTCGGACTCGCTTGGTGGGCGGTGGAGGCGGATCGCGCCTTCGAGATCGTGCTGGCGCTGCTGGTGGTGACCTGCCCTTGCGCCTTGTCCTTGGCCGCGCCGGCGGCGCTGGCGGCGGGCGGTTCGCATTTGTTGCGGCGCGGGGTGCTGATCACGCGCGGCCATGCGCTGGAGACGATGGCGCAAGTGACGCGCGTGGTGTTCGACAAGACCGGCACGCTCACCGTCGGCAAACCGGTGTTGCAGGCGACGCAGGCGCTGGCCGAGCTTGATGCGGCGCGCTGTCGGCAGCTGGCCGCGAGCCTGGAGCAAGCTTCGGAGCATCCTTTGGCGCAGCCGTTTCTGGCGTGCGTTGCGCAATCTGAATTGCTGCCGGTGAGCGATGCACGCAATGAACCGGGGCGCGGCGTGAGCGGCGTCGTTGCAGGCCGGCGCTACTACATTGGGCGCACGGAACTGGCGGGGCACGCCACCCAATCATCCATTGACTCTGGCATGACGCAAGTATGGCTGGCGGATGAAACGCGGCTGCTTGCGCGCTTCGAATTGGCGGATGCCTTGCGCAATGACGCCAAGACCTTGATCGATACGCTCAAGGCGCGCGGCATGCAACTCAGCATCCTCAGCGGCGACGATCTCACTACGGCGCGTCATATCGGCGATCAACTTGGCATTGATGATTGCCGCGGCGGCCTGAAACCGGCGGATAAGCTCGCGGCTTTGCAGGCGATGCAAGCGGCGGGCGAGGTGGTGATGATGCTGGGCGACGGCGTGAATGATGCGCCGGTGTTGGCGGCGGCCCAGGTGTCGCTGGCGATGGGTGGCGGCACCCAGGTGGCGCGCGCGACCAGCGACATCGTGCTGCTGTGCGAGCGTTTGCCGGAAGTGGCGCATGCGCTGGATGTGTCGCGTCAAACCATGAGCATCATGCACCAGAACTTTGCCTGGGCGATCGCCTATAATTTAATCGCGGTGCCGGTCGCGGCGCTGGGGTTTGTTTCCCCTTGGCTGGCGGCGCTTGGCATGTCGGCGAGTTCTTTGATTGTGGTGGTGAATGCGCTGCGCTTAAGGTAAGGCAAAAAAGATGACTTCGACCTTAATTTTTCTATTGGGCCTCACTGGCGTATTCCTGTTGCTGATTGGGCTGGGAATATTTTGGGCAATTAAAAGCGGGCAGTTCGAGGATATGGAGGGCCCGTCACAGCGTATCCTGATGGACGACGACGATCCGCTGCTGCCGCGCCGGGTGGTTGATGCGGATGCCTTGAAAAAAGCCCCCTAAGCCTATATAATTATTCACTAATATTTATTAGGAGCTGGTCATGTTCAAGACGATTTTGTCCAAAGATAATTTGCCGATGACGCTGGTGGTGGCGCTGATCGTGTTGGCGTGGCTGTCGCTATTTTCGGTGTTGATCGCAAATATCTAAACGGGAATCTGAAAGCAAAAAGCGTAGCCAGGGAAGCCTGGCTACGCTTTTTTGTTTGAAGCAGACGGCGCGAATTTATGCAGCTTCGGCCGTGATAATGCCTTTCATTTTTTGCAATGCGCGTGCTTCGATCTGGCGGATGCGTTCTGCAGAGACGCCGTATTCGGCGGCCAGATCATGCAGCGTGCGCGCATCGTCTTCGGTGAGCCAGCGCGCTTGGATAATGCGGCGGCTGCGTTCATCCAGGGTCTCCAAGGCCTTTTCCAGCCCTTGCTCGCGCAGGGTCTCGCTTTGTTTGTTCTCCAGCGCCAGCACCGGTTCGGCGGTGGGATCGGCGAGGTAGGCGAGCGGACCGTAGCTATCTTCTTCATCGCCACCAACGGGTTCCAGCGCGACATCGCCGCCATTGATCCGGGTTTCCATTTCGATCACTTCTTCCGGCTTCACGCCGAGATCTTTAGCGATGCGCTTGACCTCGTCCGGGCCAAGCGTGCCCAGAGCTTGCTTCATGCTGCGCAGGTTAAAGAACAGCTTGCGCTGCGCCTTGGTGGTGGCGATTTTCACCATGCGCCAGTTGCGCAGGATGTATTCGTGCATCTCGGCTTTGATCCAGTGGATGGCGAACGATACCAAGCGCACCCCGCGCTCCGGATCGAAGCGCTTGACCGCCTTCATCAGGCCGACATTGCCTTCCTGAATCAGATCAGCTTGCGGCAAGCCATAGCCCAAATAGCCGCGGGCGATATGCACCACGACCCGCAGGTGCGATAACACCAGTTTGCTCGCCGCATCGACGTCATTTTCATCGCGTAGGCGACGTGCGTATTCGGTTTCCTCTTCCGGGGTCAGGATCGGAAATGCGCGTACCGCTTGGATATAACTCTCCAAACTGCCGATCGCCGGGTTGGGTAAAGCTATTGCCGTGGTCATGTGCTTCCCTTTCAATTGAATAATCAAATATTAGCACTCTCGACTAAAGAGTGCCAATACTCATTAAAAGTTCATAAAGGAAGGCCTTTCAACAATATTAATACCAATAAAACAATGAATTAGTGATTTTATGGGGCGTAAGCCAAGAAGCGCTGGGGCGCGGTTTGCCTAATGCCTAAGGAATGGGCTCAACAGTATTCGCAAGGAATAGGGTCAGTAGCGACGCTAGGGCTGAATCGGCCTCAAACCAGGCGCACCAAGGTGAGCTTTGCTTGGCTAAAGTCGCACCTCACTCTGGTCGATAACAAAACCACAACAGTTGGTTAATTCCAGTGAATCAAAAAATCCCAATTTTGTTACGCATCCCAGAGAAACTATGTCGCGCTTAATGCCGATATGGTTGGGTTTGATTTTGCCGCTCTTCATTCAAGCGGCGCACGCGGAAGCGCCTGCCGGCGGCTACAGCTTTGGTATTGGGCCGTCGCAATCGGCGATGGAGCTCGCCAAGCGTTGGACGCCGGTGATGCAATATCTGAGCGAAAAAAGCGGCGTGCCATTGCAGTTCAAAACAGCCAAGGATATCCCGACGTTTCAGCAGCAAATGCGTGAAGGCGTTTACGATTTTGCCTACAACAACCCCTATCACTATCTTGAGTATCACAAGGGAGCCGGCTATTCCGCCTTCGCACGGGAAAAAGACGGCAAGCTGTTTGGCGTACTAGTGGTGAAAAAAGACGGTCCGATTCAGGATGTCGCGCAATTGAATGGTCAGATCGTGGTTTTTCCCACCGCCACTGCTTTGGCCGCAACCTGGCTACCGCTTAGCATGCTCAAAGACAGGAGTGTGCAGGTGACACCGCAGTATGTGAACTCCATGGACTCGGTGTATCGCTCGGTGGCTAAAGGTTTATTCCCAGCCGGGGGCGGTGAATTGCGTACGCTCGGCATGATCGACCCGGAAGTGAGAAATCAATTACGCATTTTGTGGACCTCGGAAGGATTGCCACCCTTTACCTTCGCGGTGCATCCCCGTGTACCCAAGGATGCCATTGCCAAGGTACAGAAAGCCTTGGATGAAATGGATCAAAACCCACAGGGTATGGCCTTGCTGAAAGCCAATAACTTTAAAGGCATGGAAGTCACCGATGATGCGGGCTACAACGACATGCGTAAATTGAATATCAAACCGGTAGAAGCCAAATAATGTCATTCCGTCTAAAAATCATTCTAGGTGTAGCTGCCATCCAGGCCGTGTTGCTGGCCATCATGATCTGGAACGGCCTGAATGTACTGAAGGCTTCCAACGAAGAAGCGCTGTTGAAGCGCACCCATACCACGACCAAGCTGTTTTCCTCGACCACCCAGGCGGCGGTGCTGGCAACCGATCTCGCCACGCTGGAAAGTTTCGTCAACGAGTTGTTAGACAACCCGGGGGTTGTTTATGCGCGGGTGCGCTCCGCGCAAGGCGTGTTGGCGGAAGGTGGCGAAAAGAAATTGCTCGACCGCACGTTTGTGCCTGATACCAGCCTGACCTCAGCCGAGCGGGATGGTGTCTTTGATGCCTATGCCGAAATTTTGGTCGCGGGTGAGAAATATGGCCGGGTCGAGATCGGTTTTTCCACTGCCTCGATTCAACAGTTGATTACAGATACCCGCAACAAGGCGATGGTACGCGCCATGTTCAGTCTCATGCTGATGGGGTTGTTTTCGTGGCTGTTGGGGCATTACCTCACACGCGGTTTGAATGCCTTGCAGCAGGGCACAAAGCAAATTGCCGAGGGCGATCTGGGTTATAGGATCAATGTGCATGGCAAGGACGAGTTGGCCCAAACCGCACTGGCGTTTAATGACATGTCCGCCAAGCTGGCACACCTAGACGAGGAGCGCGCGCGCAAGGAAGAAGAAATTCGCCGGCTCAATGCAGAATTGGAATCTCGTGTCATCGAGCGGACGATTCAGCTGCAAGATGTGAATAAGCAGCTTGAGCACCAAGCGTTGCATGATGGGTTGACCAATTTGCCCAATCGCAGCTTATTCCATGACCGCTTGATGGCTGCGCTGCTGGCGGCACATAGGAGCAATGAACCGCTTGCCTTAATTGGGATCGATCTGGATTTGTTTAAGGAGATAAATGATACCCGCGGCCATCTTGCGGGCGATCTCGTGCTGCAACACGTAGCGGCAGCGAGCCTGGAGGCGCTACGCGATTCTGATACCGTCGCGCGAATGGGGGGCGATGAGTTTTACATTCTGCTGCCCAAGGTGGGCGATATCGCGAGTGCGGTTAATGTGGCGGAGCGGGTGTTGGCGTCAATCAAAAAACCGGTGTTGGTCGGCGCGGAAAGTGTCGAGGTGGGCGCTAGCTTGGGCATCTCAATCTATCCCGAGCACGGCAAAGATGCGGACGACCTGATCGCCCATAGTGATGCGGCTATGTATGAGGCCAAGCGCGGCAAGCACGGCGTGATGGTGTACAAGCCAGAAATGGGCGCGGGCAAGAACGAAGCCGTGGCGCTGAAGGGCGAATTGCGCCGCGCTTTGGCTGGCGGGGAATTGGTGTTGCACTTTCAACCCAAAATCGATTTCAATGAGCGGAAAATCAATGGCGTGGAGGCCCTGGTGCGCTGGCAGCATCCGCGCTTGGGGCTGTTGTATCCGGACAAATTCATCACCCTGGCGGAGTACTCCGGCCAGATCAAACCACTGACCATTGAAGTGTTAAAACTGGCGTTGCAACAAATCCACGTTTGGCGCGAGCAAGGGATGGAATTTCCCGTGGCGGTCAATGTTTCAGCCGTGAATTTGCAAGATCGTGGCTTTCCCGAGATGGTTGCTGCGATGCTTGCAGAACACGAAGTGCCGAGCCGATTGCTTGAGTTGGAAGTCACCGAGACGGCGATTATGAACGAGCCCCTGTGCGCCATCGATAATATTCGTAAATTGGATAATATTGGCGTGCAAGTTTCGATCGACGATTTCGGCACGGGCTACTCGTCCATGGCCTATTTGCAAAAATTGCTGGTGGCGAAAATTAAGATCGACAAATCTTTTGTGATTGATATGGACAAGGATGAAAAAGACAATGTGATTGTGCGTTCCACCATTGATCTGGCGCATAACCTCGGCCTCAAAGCGGTGGCCGAAGGCGTTGAGAGCGAAGAAGTGTGGGATAAGCTAAAAGCCATGGGCTGTGATTCCGCACAAGGCTATTACATGAGCAAGCCGCTAACGCCAGAGAAATTCACCGAATGGATTCAAAGCTCGCCTTGGGGGTTTACGCTGCCAAGCGATAAAAAAGCGGTCAACGAATAATGGGACGTGTGATGCAGAGAGTTTTAAAGTGTTTGATGCTGCTGATCTGCCTGGCGAGTACTTCGTTTACGCGTGCGGCCGAACCGATCGTGATCAGCTTTGGCATTACCCCGCAGCAATCGCCGACGGAACTCGCCAAGCTGTGGGGGCCGATTTGCCAATATCTCAGCAAGCGCACCGGCTATCAAGTTCAATTCAAAACCTCGAAGGATCTGCAAACATTCTGGACGGACACGGGTGATGGCGTCTTTGATTTCATTTATATTAATCCGCCGCGCTACGTAAATGCGCACGCAACGCCCGGCTATTCTGCCATTGCCAAGGATGGCGATTCGCCGCTGGTAAGCATTATCGTAGTGCGCAAAGATGGGCCAAAGAGTGTTGAGGAATTGCAGGGGAAGAAATTGGCCGTGCACAATCTGATCGCGCTGGCGGCGCTAATGGCGCAAGCACACTTGCAAGAAAAGGGTATCGATATCACCATGACCGCAGTCAGCAGCCACGACTCGGTGTATCGAACGGTCGAAAAGGGCTTATATCCGGCGGGCGCGAGCATTCTACGCATTTTCGGTATGTACGATCCGGCGACGCAAGCGCAATTTCGTGTGTTATGGAAATCCGATCCCTTGCCGCCGTTCGCTTATGCGGCGCATCCGCGCGTCTCGCTCAAAGTAATCGATCGTATTCAGCGCGCGATGCTGGAAATGGACGGCAATCCAGAAGGCCGCGCGCTGTTGGCTGCGCTCAATATCAAAGCCATCGTGGCGGCGAAAGACAGCGATTACGACGTTATGCGCAAGATGAAGCTTAAGTTGGAGTGATTAGAAAAAACGATTAACCACGGGGGACACGGGGCACACGGGGCACACGGGGAAACATCCATGATGTTGTGTGATTAAACCATTGCGCCCAGCAGGTGAGAGGATTCAAGCGTAAAAGCCTTTTGTTTTCCCCGTGAACTCCGTGCTCCCCGTGGTAAAAAGGCCGTTTTAAGGATCAAATCGCCGCCGCGCCGCCGCGCAAATGCTGATTCGCCGCCAGATAGGCGCCCGCCCAGCCCAGCAAGCCAGACAATACCAGGACGAGCAGGCCCGCGTGCAAGGCCAGCCCTTCGAGCAAGAAATTCATACCATACAAGCCAGCGATTTCGGCCACGCGCAAGTTGATCAACGCAAACGCGCCCGCCACGATCAGCCAGCCGGTGAGCCCACCCAGCAACCCTTGCAGCGTGCCTAGGTAGAGATAAGGCCGGCGGATGAAGGCATCGGTCGCGCCTAACAGGCGGCTGACTTCGATCTCGTCACGCTTGGCCAGCACTTGCAAGCGTATCGTATTGAAACCCACCGCCGCCAAAGCAAAGCCCAGCAAGGCGCCCAGCAGCCATACGCCGTCTCGGCCCAAGCGTAAAAATGCATTCAAGCGCCGCGCCCAATCCGAATCCAGTTTCGCTGTTTGTACGCCATTCCAGGTTTGCATCTCCTTGCGCATTTGTTCCAGCTCATCCGGATCGGCAAGTTTAGCAACAATTACGAATGCATCCGGCAGGGGGTTCTTGCCCAGCACCGCCGCAGCATCAGTCAAGCCCATATTCTTGGACAGCGTTTTCAACGCCGCATCGCGTGCAACGAAGTGGTATTCGTTGACACCTTCGTGCGCGTCGAGCTTGGCTTCGATATCGCGCTGCGTGGCGCTGCCCGCGTTGTCTTTCAAGAACAAGCTGATCTCGGGCTGACCCTGGGTATTGGCCGCGACCCGTCCCAGGTTATCCACCATCAGATATAAGCCCAAGGGCAGGCTCAAGGCGATGCCGATCACCGACAACGTCAACAAGGTGGCGAGGGGGGCCGCCAGCATGCGCTGCACGGTAAGCGCGGCGGCGGCGCGGTGTTGGGCGAGCAGGCTTCTCATGCTTGCAGCACCCCGGCCTTCAGATTCAAGACGCGTGATTTGATGTGCTGCGCCATGTGCGGGTGATGGGTGGCGATTACCAGCGTCACGCCGACTTGGTTGAAGGCGGAAAACATGTCCATCAATTGCGCCGCATAGTCGGCATCGAGATTGCCGGTGGGCTCGTCCGCGATCAAAATCGCCGGCCGGTTGACGATGGCGCGCGCGATGGCGAGGCGCTGCTGTTCGCCGCCGGAGAGGGTGATCGGCATGGCCTTCTCGCGCGATAGCAGCCCCACCTTGTCGAGGGCCGCGCGTACGCGCTTCGCCGCTTCCCGGTGCGGCATGCCGATAATGGAAAGCGGCAGCATCACGTTCTCGAACACATTGCGGTCAAACAGCAGCCGCCCTTCCTGAAACACCATGCCGATATTGCGGCGCAGATAAGGCACCGCGCCGCGTGTGAGTTTGCCTACATTCTGTCCATGCACCAGCACGCTGCCCTGCGTCGGGCGTTCGATCGCCGCGATGAGTTTCAACAGCGTGGTCTTGCCCGCGCCCGAGGGGCCGGTCAACACCACCAATTCGCCGGTCTCGATGGTGAAGGAGAGTTCTTTCAGCGCCTCGGTGCCGCCGCGATAGCGTTTGGTGACTTGGCTGAAAGTGATCATGAGGCGAACAGGGAATCAACAAAATCGCGCACGGCGAAGGCGTGCAAGTCGTGTTGGGTTTCACCCACGCCGATGAAGCGCACCGGCACCGGGCGTACCTTGGCGATGGCGGCAATCACACCGCCTTTGGCCGTGCCATCTAATTTAGTCACGACCAAACCGGTGAGGCCGAGTGCGTCATCGAAGGCTTTGACTTGCATCACCGCGTTTTGGCCGGTGTTGGCATCCAGCACCAGCATGACTTCGTGCGGCGCGCTTGGATCAGTTTTGGTGATGACGCGCTTCACCTTTTTGATTTCTTCCATCAAGTGCATTTGCGTCGGCAGCCGGCCGGCGGTGTCGGCGAGCACGATGTCGATGCCACGCGCACGCGCCGCATTCACCGCATCGAAAATCACCGCCGCCGAATCGCCGGATTCCTGGCTGATCACCGTGACATTATTGCGCTCGCCCCAAGCCAGGAGTTGTTCGCGCGCGGCAGCGCGGAAAGTGTCACCGGCCGCGAGCAGCACCGATTTGCCCTGGGCTTGGAAATGCTGCGCCAATTTGCCGATGGTGGTGGTCTTGCCCGCGCCGTTGACGCCCACCATCATGATCACGAAAGGGGTGTGGGTCGTGGTGTCGAGCGGCGTTTCCAGCGGCGCGAGCAGATCGATCAGTGCTTGTTTCAGCGCGTCCTTGAGTTGCACTGAATCGGTTAGTTTGTCGCGCTTGACCCGGGCGCGCAGTGTGTCGAGTAAGGACTGGGTTGCTTCTACGCCCATGTCGGCAGTAAGCAGGATGGTCTCCAACTCATCGTACAGTTCAGCATCGATTGCCGTGTGGCCGGCGAATAACTCGGTCACCGGCGTATTGAGCACATCGCGCGTTTTGGTCAGGCCGCGTTTTAAGCGCTCGCCCCAGGAAATGCTGGCTTCCGAGGGGGATTCGGCTTCGGGTTTGGATTTGAAGAAACTAAACATGGGGGTGTAGGTCAGATTCGAACGTATAATTTTATCCGCAATCCTATCCCGAGGCGATGAAATGGCTAATAAGTTATTGAGGTTTTTGTGTGTGGTTGGCTTAAGCCTGCCGCTGGCAAGCTATGCCGCGAGCGAGGCACAGGAGAAAATCCTTTCCAACGGGCTGAAAGTAATCGTGAAAGAAGACCATCGCGCACCGGTGGTGGTGTCGCAAGTCTGGTACAAAGCCGGCAGCATGGACGAGAGCAACGGCACCACCGGCGTGGCGCATGTGTTGGAACACATGATGTTCAAGGGCACTCAATCCGTGCCGCCGGGCGAATTCTCCAAGCGCATCGCCGCTGCGGGGGGGCGTGAAAATGCCTTTACCAACCGCGATCACACGGCGTATTTCCAAACTTTGGAGAAATCCAAACTCGAACTCGCGCTGAAACTGGAAGCCGATCGCATGCACAACCTGGTGCTGTCGGATCAAGAGTTCACCAAAGAAATCGAAGTGGTGCGCAACGAGCGCCGTTGGCGCACCGACGACAAACCACATGGCTTGGTGTATGAGCAATTCATGGCCGCCGCGTTCAATGCCCATCCTTATCGCTGGCCGGTGATCGGCTGGATGAATGATCTGGAGCAGATGAGCACGCAGGATGCGCGCACTTGGTACCAGCGCTGGTATGCGCCCAACAACGCTGTGCTAGTGGTGGCAGGGGATGTGACAGCCGATCAGGTGTTCAAACTAGCGCAAAAATATTTCGGCCCGCTCAAGGCCAAGCCCTTGCCGCTGCGCAAACCGCAAGCCGAACCGGTGCAAGACGGCACGCGCCGGCTCACGGTGAAAGCCCCGGCCAAACTGCCCTATCTGTTGATGGGCTGGAAGGCGCCGGTGCTGCGCGACGCGGTCAAGGACAGCGACCCCTACGCGCTGGAAATGCTCGCCGGCGTGCTCTCCGCCAATGCCGCCGCGCGCCTGCCGCAATCCCTGGTGCGCGACTCACGCGTTGCGCAAGATGCCGATGCCGGCTACGACAACGTGCAACGCGGCCCCGGCCTGTTCATGATCGACGCCACGCCGAGCGAAGGTAAAACGGTCGTGGAATTGGAAGCGGCGATTCGCGTTGAGCTGGATAAGATCAAACGCGACGGTGTGACCGATGAAGAATTAAACCGGGTCAAGGCGCAAGTCATCGCATCGAAGGTTTATCAGCGCGATTCGGTGTTCTACCAAGGCATGCAAATCGGCGAAATGGAAACCGCAGGCTTGGGACATCGCCACATCAATACCCGTCTCGAAAAGCTCAAAGCGGTCACGGCAGCGGCAGTGCAGGCAGCCGCCAAACAATATCTGGTGGATGAGCAACTCACCGTCGCGGTACTTGATCCACAGCCGCTGGAAGGCAAGAAGCCAGTGGCGCCGCCCAAGGGTTTGCATCATGGAAATTAAATGCTTAACCACGGGGCACACGGGGGCACTGGGAAAACAAAACGGAATAACGATTGGATGAGGACACGAAAAAATATGTTGCGATATATGGAAAGAATATTTTGCATGATGGGGTTTCCCCGTGTTCTCCGTGCCCCCCGTGGTTCAGTGCTTTTCCTGGCGTTACTGGTCAGCCTCACCCCAGCCCACGCCGGCGTGAAGATTCAAAGCTGGCAGGCGAAGAGTGGGGCGAAGGTGTTGTTCGTGGAAAACCACGATCTGCCCATGCTGGATGTCGCGGTGCAGTTCGATGCCGGTAGCCGGCGCGATATTCCCAAACGGCTCGGGCGTGCGAGCCTTACCGCGTCGTTGATGCAACTCGGTGCGGGGGGCTTGAGCGAGGAAGTCATCAGTAAACGCCTAGCCGATGTCGGCGCGCAAATGGGGGCTAGCTTCGAGCCCGACCGGGCCGGCTACAGTTTGCGCACCTTGTCCTCCGCGCGCGAACGCGAACAGGCCCTGCAAATATTGGCCACGGTGCTCACCGCGCCGGAATTTCCCGAGGCAGTGGTGCAGCGCGAGAAAGCGCGCGTGATCGCCGCCTTGAAGGAAGCAGCGACCCAACCTGCCAGCATCGCCGATAAGGCTTTTTCCAAGGCAATCTATGGCGCGCATCCCTATGGCTTGCCGCCGGATGGCGAGGTGGAGACGGTGGCCAAGCTGACACGCCAGGATTTGCTGAATTTTTACCGGCTGCGCTATGCCGCGTCGAGCGCCGTGGTGGCGATCATGGGCGATGTCACGCGTGTTGAAGCGGAAGCCATCGCCGAACGCCTGACCACGGGTTTTGAGGCGGAAGTGGCGTGTGAGGATATCCCGGCTGTCGAGCCGCTGGCGCAACCCTACACCGAGCGCATTGCGCATCCTGCAAGCCAAGCGCATATCCTCATTGGCGCGCCGGGCATGAAGCGCGGCGATGTGGATTATTTCGCCTTATATCTCGGCAACTATGTGTTGGGCGGCGGCGGCTTCGATTCGCGCATCCTCAAGGAAATTCGCCAGAAGCGCGGCTTGGCTTACAGCGCGCACAGCTATTTCGTGCCGCTGAAACAAGAGGGCCCGTTCCAAATCGGCTTGCAGACTAAAAAGCAAGATGCGGACACGGCGCTGAAAGTAGCGCAAGAAACCCTAGCGCGCTTCATTCAGGAAGGGCCGAGTGCGGTGGAGCTGAAGCAGGCCAAAAACAATATTATTTTGGGCTTTCCGCTGCGCATCGACAGCAACGCCGAGATCCTCAATTACTTGGGCGTGATCGGCTTCTATGATTTGCCGCTCACTTATCTCGATGACTTTCCCAAACAGATTAATCAAGTGACCGCGCGTGAAATTCAAGACGCGTTCAAGCGCCGGGTGCAGCCGGACAAACTGGTGACGGTGATTGTCGGTGCACCGGAGACGAAGCCTTAGGTTTCGTAGCGCCGGCTTCCAGCCAGCATGCCGGCAAGGATGCCGGCGCTACAGCCGCGCCGCGTGCACCGCTTAAGGTTTGTAAAACACGTAATCAGCCTGGTAGTTCACCTGTTGTTTCGCACCGACTGTGTTGGCGTCGCATACCTCGGCTGGCGCAACACCACCCAAGGTATTCAGTCGTTGAATATAACTGACCCCTGCCATCTCCCCTGATCCGCTCGTGGGCGCTGCTTGTACCAACTGTAAGGGGATCGACTTTGGCGTGGGGGAGGGCGATACCGCGAGCTGTTTGCCGGTGACTTTGCTGCCGTCGTTCGCTTGCCAGGTGGGCCCACCATAATAAGTTCCGACGGTTTTGCTTTTGTCAGCGCTGTAAAGTACGGCGGCGGGTGCTACAAAAGCCCATGTGTATACGCCGCTTGCGTCTGCCTTGGCGCGGCATTCATAGGTGATCTCGCCTACGCCTACCGTGACCATCGAGACTTGATGACCGGCTGGCACGGCGATGGCCGCAGGTACGTCAGTTGCCGCATAAGCGACGGTAAAAGGCAGGGCGGCGAGCAAAGCGATAGGGGCGAATTTTTTCATGTTTCTCTTCTTAGAAAATGAACGATAGCGATGCGCTATCTCATCCCCTATACGCAGGAAGGAGGAATTTGGATTCAAGCTGGGGAAAAGTAAGTTGGCTGATTCTGTAGCGCCGGCTTCCAGCCGGTATGCCGGCAAGGATGCCGGCGCTACAACACCGCCCTAGTGCGTATCGCCAAGAAATTCGAGAATGCGCGTGGGCAGCCAGTCGAGATTACCGGGGAAGGGTCCGGATACAAATCCAGCGTGGCCGCCCGTTTCGGGATACTCCAACGTGACTTGCTGGGAAACTTGATCTGCGCTGGGCAGGAAGGTTTCGGGCAAGAAAGGGTCGTTGCGGGCGTTAATCAATAGTGTCGGCACGCCGATATGCATTAAGCCTGCTTTGCTGCTGGCTTTGGCCCAATAATCTTCGGCGCCGTTAAAGCCATGCAGGGGCGCGGTGACGATGTCGTCGAATGAATAAATGGTGTCAAGCGCCGCCACTGCTTCGCGCGCATAGAGCGTGGGATATTGATCGAGTTTTTGCAACGCTTTTTGCTTGAGCGTGCTAAGAAAATGTTGTGCATAAAATAGGTTGAACCCGTTGCCCAGCGCATGCCCGGTTGCAGCGAGATCCAAGGGTGCGGAAACCGCCACCGCCTTTTCGGTTACACGCTGCGCTTCACCACTTTGTTCGCCCAGCCATTTGAGCAAGGCGTTACCGCCGAGCGAGACGCCGACTGCGTACAGCGGCGCATCGGGTGATTGCATTTTCGTGCGGCGCAAAAGACTGTCTATTTCAGCCACATCACCTGCATGGTAGGCGCGCGGTAGGCGATTCGGTTCACCACTACAGCCCCGAAAATGAATCACGACACCACGCCAAGCACGCGCGTGTACCGCTGCCATCAGACTGCTTGCGTAATGACTGCGCGCGCTGCCTTCCAATCCGTGAAACATCGCAACCAATGGTGCAGTGGCATGGCCATCAACCCAATCTACATCGATAAAATCGCCGTCCGATAATTCCCAGCGCTCACGTCGATAGCTGACTTCAGGCGCCGCAACGAAACGCGCGGCATAGATGGTTTGTAAATTACCGCCAGGCAGCCACCAGGGCGCTTGGTAGGAGTCGGCTTGCGCTATCCATGGACAAACGCTGAGTGCAACAAACAAAATGAGACGTGCAGCGAACACGGCAGCGTGCGCTTAGACGCCCGCCCGGTAGTCCAGCGCAGTGCTGCGGATAAACAGCAGCGCGCCGGTCGCGGTATAGGTTTCGCCATGGCGCATGCCTTTGGGCGCGAGATGATAATCCCCGGCGCGCAGAAAAATATCGCCGATCGAGCCTTCACCTTCCAGCACGATGCATTCTTCATCCGCCGCATGATCGTGCGGCGGCAAGCGTGCCCCGGCTTGCAAGCGAATCAAGACCGAGCGGCTGACGCCATCATCGTGCAGCAGTTTCATGTCCACCAGCGGCGCGATGGGATGCCAAGCCCCTTCCTGCGCACGCACGGTGTGCAATTGACCGACATCCGTTTGCCGGGCAGCCGCTAACACTTTTGCGCGCAAAGCTTGGGCGCGGTCACGAGGCGGCATAGTCGGTGCGGCGCCGAGCAGCAATGCCTCAGTCAGCGCGAGCGGCAACACGGATTCGCCTGCCAATTTTTTCTTATTTTCTTTCATAAGGCTACTCCACCGAAATCGATTTGCAGGGCGTGGCGTAATTGTTCCAAGGCGCGACGAATATGCGTTTTGACCGTGCCCAGCGGCAACCCGCTTTGCTCCGCGGCTTCTTGATGACTCAAGCCTTTAAAAAAGGCGAGTGCGATCAATTGCCGTTGAATCGGGTTTAAGGTTTCCAGCGCCGCATAAATGGCGCTCTGATTTTCAAACGCCTGCAATAAATCTAAGGGGTCGTTATCACCATTAGCGAGATCGGTGCGCAAGGTTTCCGGTTCGGGATGCGCCTCGGCCTCGTCTTTGCGGCGCAATTGATCCAGCGCGCGGCTGTGGCAAATGGTGAGCAACCAAGTCAAGGCGCGACCGCGCGCCGCATCGTAGGTTGTGGCTTTGCGCCACACTTGCAAATAGACATCGGCCACGACTTCCTCCGCCGCCTCTGGTTTACGCGTAATGCGCAACGCCAAACCATACACGCGGCTAAGAGTGGCGTCGTAGAGAGCAGCTAAGGCGCCCTCATCTTGCTCGGCAATCGCGGCGAGCAAGACGCAGCAATGCGCATCCTGCGTGGCCAAAGCCGTATCCAGGGCGGGCGTGGCCACATTCCCAGCGTCCAGATTCGTGTCCGAGGCCGGGGCTGGCTCGGATACGCGCGGCGTAGGTTTCTGCTCATGACGGGTCATGTCCGGCATTGTAGCAAAGCAGCTTGTCGCCGACAGTGCCGTTTCCATCTGCATCATTCACGTCTCCTTGCGTTCACCCGTAGTACGTCGCGATTCGGCAATTGGATGTGGTTAATTTAAATAATTTCGCCTTCCCCCGGAGGGGGGGCAGGATGGTTTGCGGCAGTGCAGAGCTTGCGCGCTAGGCAGGTTTTTTAATACCGGTTGATGCGCAAAATCAAATTGGCTTGCGCTTGAGGGTTTTGTCTTTCTTGGTGCGCTTGGCGTCTTGGCGGCTCAATTGATTACAAACTAAATCCAAAAACGCCGCGGCTGCGTATACGGTTCAGGAATGCGAGCAGCATGAAAATTTCTGTATTCCTGTACCTGCTTTCTCCCAAATCGGGCGAAGTGTGCTCGATGCTCAACTTTTCTAATGGAGGTAAAAATGTATCCTGCTAAACGCAATTCCGTCCCCTTCGTAGGGAAACTTGTTTCTTATGCGGTCATCGGATTCGCTGTCGCGGGTATTTTCGCCGCACCCGTCCAAGCATCCAGCCATCGCGAGGCGCTGGCTGTTCTTAACGAGCCCTGCGCGGATAACACCGATACTTACGCGTGGGTGTCGAACGACTCACACGATAAGTTGTATTTGATTATGAATTTTAACCCGCTGCACGAGCCGGGCCAGGGCAATCAGGGCTTGCGCGCGTGTAACGGCTATCGCTACGAGTTCCACATTGCAAAAGGTGCGAGCCTCAAAGACGAGGTGGTATATCGCGTCGAATTTACCAATAAGCTGGAATCCGAAGCAGCGCCGAGTGCTAGCGACCCGCTCGGGGGCGGCAATGAGCTGCTATGGCAACTCACCGGCGGCACGGAGACGATGAGGGTCATGCGCATTAGCGCGGAAGATGGCGATGACGATCACAGACGATCGCATGGTGAGCGCGGGCGCGTCGTCGAGCTGGGGAATCAGCTACCTGTCCTGCCAAATAATCATGGCCCGCAGACGGATCGCTTGGTCTATGGTCTGGGTCAATTTAGCGGATATCAGAGCGGGGACCCAAGCAGCCGCGAAGTAGGTTTGTACGATCAGCCTTTTGTCGACACCTTTATCCACCCGCTTGCGAATGGCGGGCGGGTCATCGCAGGTCAGTTTGATGATCCTTTCCAGCTGGATGAAAAAGGCATTTTCGATCTGGTTAATTTAAGCCGTGATGACTTGGGCGGTATTCTCGGTGCGCGCCGTGCCCCGGCTGAAGATGTGTTTACGGGCTTCAATATTTTTTCCATCGCCCTAGAGGTGCCGATGAAAGATATTTTCCCGGACGGCATTCCACACAACGGCAAACTTTTGCCTAAGTCTACAGACAGCTTGCTGCGCGTGTGGTCGAGCATTAGCCGGCAGAAAACCCAGACCGTCGATGCGGACAACAACATCACGGGCCTCAAGGGGAGTGGGCCTTATGTGCAGGTGGGTCGCAATGCGTTGCCGCTGTTCAATGCCGGACTTGTCGGCACGCAGCGTCACACACGTTACCTGCGCAGCAGCCCGCACAAGGATGTGAGCAATTTCGGCGCCGACATATTGTTTCCGGTGCTCGTGCGCGATGCTGAGGCGCTGGGGATTTATGCAGCACTCGGCGTGCCGAGCGAGGTTGTCGCCAAGCTTAAAGGGCCGCGTACCGACATCATCAACGCCATCAATCTAGGACGCCCTATTCCGGTCGCCGATGGTTTCACCGGGGATGTCATCACCTTGGATACGGCGATTGATTCGAGCTTTCCCAATGGCCGGCGTCTTGGCGGTGGAGTCGAGCCGAATAGTCATCAGGTGAATGT
>ERZ1292633.65-Hain-H41-02um-R1-65-length-148738-cov-8_pt3 | contig 58822 bp, 52 predicted proteins | sample MGYA00564406_ERZ1292633 | MGnify/ENA primary metagenome ERZ1292633 (study PRJEB36523, sample SAMEA6512639) | groundwater metagenome | collected 2019-01-08 | study: AquaDiva: Metagenomics assemblies of 32 groundwater samples | reverse complement strand
GCAGGTTGAAGCGGCGCACCTGGCTGGGGCTGATGTAGATGTCGTCGGTGCTGGCCGTGTAGCTGGAGTCCGGACTGCGCAAGAAACCGAAGCCGTCAGGCAGGATTTCAAGCACACCGTCTGCAAACACCTGCTCGCCTGCTTTGGCGCGCTTTTTGATGATGGCAAACATCAGCTCCTGTTTGCGCATGCGGCCGGTGTTCTCGATTTCGAGCGTGTCGGCTTGCTTCAGGAGTTCGGACACATGAAGTGCCTTGAGTTCATTCAAATGCATGGGAATTGGCCTGTGTCGAAGCAGTCCGTTATGGACCGTTTTCAGATAACCGGATGGAAATGTTCAGAACCGGATGCCGCCCGGGGTTGGGGGCTGGTGTTTCCGGCAATCAAGGCGTTGATCCCTGTTCGGGCTGCCTTGCGGAAATTATGACAGGTTTTAAGAAGGGCCAAAAAACAAAAAACCGGGTCATGGTGGCCCGGTTGGGGAAGGGGCGGCCCGCGGTACCCGGGCCGCAACTGCCATCAAGCCAGTTGCTGGTCGATGAATGCGGTCAATTGTGACTTGCTCATGGCACCCACTTTGGTGGCGGCCAGCTGTCCGTCCTTGAAGATCATCAGGGTAGGGATGCCGCGAATACCGAACTTGGCGGGGATGTCACGGTTGTCGTCCACGTTCATCTTGGTGATCTGCAGCTTGCCTTCGTAGGTGCCAGCCACTTCGTCCAGGATGGGCGCAATCATCTTGCAGGGGCCGCACCATTCGGCCCAGAAGTCGACCACCACCGGTTGGCTTGACTGGAGCACGTCGGCTTCAAAAGTGGCGTCGGTAATGTGTTTGATCAGATCGCTGGCCATGGCTTTTCCTTGTGAACATTGAAGATGCAGCTAAAGTTGCGGCTATTTTGACAGAATCCAACTGCGCTCGCCTGTCGCGCGAGCGTAGCCAATGCATCCATTCATGACTTTTTCTCCCGTGTCTTCCGTTTCGTTCGATGGGCCTGTGCTGCAGGTCGATGTGGCCATTGTGGGTGGCGGGCCTGCCGGTTTGATGGCAGCCGAGGTGCTTTCGCAAGCCGGTGTGTCCGTTCATTTGTTTGACGCCATGCCTTCTGTGGGGCGCAAATTCCTGTTGGCAGGCAAGGGGGGCTTGAACCTCACGCATTCAGAGGCCCCTGGTTTGTTCCTCCAGCGTTACGGTGCTCAGCAAGCGGCCGTGGGGCATTGGCTAGACCAAATGGATGCCCAAGCCGTTCGGGATTGGGCCAAAGGCTTGGGGGTGGACACTTTTGTGGGCTCATCCGGGCGGGTTTTTCCCCACGAAATGAAGGCGGCCCCTTTGCTCAGGGCCTGGTTGCAGCGCTTGCGGCACCCGGTTTCTGGCGTGCCGGTGCAGTTCCACATGCGTCACCGCTGGCAAGGCTGGGCTGGCGAGGCCCTGGTTTTTCAAGGTCCCGGCCCGGCAGGGGTGAGGAAGGTGCAAGCGCGTGCCACGCTGTTGGCTTTGGGGGGCGCCAGTTGGCCGCGTTTGGGCTCTGACGGCGCATGGGTGCCTGTGTTGGGCGCGCAGGGGGTGCACATTGCCCCGCTCAAGCCAGCCAATTGCGGTTTCGATGTTTTGGGGCGTGAAGGGCAAGGCTGGACCGCGCACTTTCGCAACCGGTATGCGGGCCACCCGCTCAAGTCGGTGGCGCTCAAGGTGGATGCCTTGGCAGGTGCCGAGCAGGCGTCGGCTGGCCAAGCCCGGTTTGAGCGCAAAGGCGAATTTGTCATCACCGACACCGGGGTCGAGGGCAGCCTGATTTATGCCGCGTCGGCCTGGTTGCGCGATGACTTGGCCCAAGGGGCCGCCCACATGACACTGGATTTGTTGCCCGATCAATCGCTGAACCAGGTGTTGGCAAACGTGCGCTGGCCGCGTGGCAGCCGCAGCTTGTCCAGCCACCTCAAAAGCCGTTTGGGCCTGGATGGCGTCAAGATGGGGTTGGTGTATGAGTTGTGCTCACCCGAGACCCTGGCCGATCCGGAGGCTTTGGCGATTCGGCTCAAGAGCCTGCCTGTGCCACTGAAAAACCCCAGACCGGTGGACGAGGCGATCAGCACCGCGGGCGGGGTCGATTGGGCAAGCCTGAACGCTGACGGGATGTTGGTCCGGCGACCAGGGGTGTACTGCGCCGGAGAGATGCTGGACTGGGAGGCACCGACGGGCGGCTATTTGTTGACCGCTTGTTTGGCGAGTGGTCGGTGTGCCGGGCAGAGGATTTTGACGAATTTGTAACAAATTCACACAAACGGTGTATTCCTGTAGGCCACATGCTGCGTTGTTACCTGGTGAATAACTTCCCATACGAGGTCGACATGACGCCAGAAGCTTCCCAGGAATACCAACGCGCCGTAGAAGAGGCCGCCAACGCTTTCATGAAAGTGATGGCTTTGCGTGGTTTCAATGTCCGTGACTACCCGCAGAATTTTGTGGCCCAAATGGCCCAGCAGACCCGCCTCCAGTTTGAAGCCAGCCGATCAGGCCAGCATGCAGAAGCCGATGCGCTGGTTGCACAATTCATCCAGTCTGGTCAATCGGTGCCCAAGCGCGTTGTGCAGACCAAGGCCAAGACCAAAACCATTCCCTTCTCGATGCTGGGCCGCCGGGCAGCCTGAAACCCCCACTTTGAGCCGATCCATCAGGATGCGGCATTGAGGTGCGTCATGAATGGGGATGCTGTTGACCGGACGCTGGAGTTGCCCGCATCCAATGATGGCGCAATGCCATTCGCGCATCTTCAGAAAACCGCAGGGGTTGGGCATCTGGGCGGCTGACGCAAATGGTGCGCCCAAGATCATGTGCCTGTAAGGGAAGTTGACGAGCCCTGACCCCGGCACTGGCTCCACAGTTAGGGCTGCTTGGTTCCCCACCTGACCCGGTTGGCCGCTTCACCATGCGGGAGGGCCCGTCAGGCTCAATTGTAGGCGAGCTGGCCTGTGGTTTTCGGCCGCGAGCCGATTTTTCCTGTTTTCAGCAAGGTCGAGCATTCTTGATCCACGACCGGCCCTGCCCGAAAAAGGCCGCTCGCCAGCCCGATAGAATCGAGGCCATGTCTTACCTCGTTCTCGCGCGCAAATACCGCCCCCGCAATTTCACTGAAATGGTGGGGCAAGAACACGTGGTGCAGGCTTTGACCAATGCATTGGTGCAGCAGCGCTTGCACCACGCTTACCTGTTCACGGGAACGCGGGGTGTGGGCAAGACCACGGTGTCGCGCATTTTGGCCAAGTCGCTCAATTGCCAGGGTGCCGACGGGCAGGGCGGCATCACCGCCGAGCCGTGTGGCGTATGCCAGGCCTGTCGTGACATCGACGCCGGACGTTTTGTCGATTACACCGAACTCGATGCCGCATCCAACCGGGGTGTGGACGAGGTGCAGAGCTTGCTGGAGCAGGCGGTGTACAAGCCGGTGCAGGGGCGCTTCAAGGTCTTCATGATCGATGAGGTGCACATGTTGACCAACACCGCATTCAATGCGATGTTGAAGACGCTGGAAGAGCCCCCGGAATATTTGAAGTTCGTGCTGGCCACGACCGATCCACAAAAAGTGCCTGTCACCGTGCTGTCGCGTTGCCTGCAATTCAATTTGCGGCCCATGGCCCCGGAGACGGTGTTTGAACACCTGACCCAAGTGCTGGCCGCCGAACAACTGCCGGCCGAACCTTTGGCGTTGCGCTTGTTGGCCCGTGCGGCCCGGGGCTCCATGCGCGATGCGCTGAGCCTGACCGATCAGGCGATCGCCTTTGGCAACGGCCTGGTGCAAGAAGCCGGGGTGCGCCAGATGCTGGGCAGTGTGGACCGCAGCCATGTGTTGCAACTCATCCGCGCTCTGACCGACGGCGATGGCGCCACCGTGGTGTCGCAGGTCAATGCCTTGCGCTTGCAAGGCGTGTCGGCTGCGGCCACGTTGGAAGACATGGCCATGCTGCTGCAGCGCATGGCGGTGATGCAGATGGTGCCCAGCATGGCGCAAGATGGCGACGACCCCGATACCCAAGGGCTGGCCGACCTGGCCCAGGCCATGCCTGCCGAAGAAACCCAGCTGCTGTACAGCCTGTGCTTGCATGGGCGCAGCGAGCTGGGTCTGGCCCCGGACGAATACGCGGCCCTGACCATGGTGTTGCTGCGCTTGCTGGCTTTCAAACCCCAGGCGGGATCGGCTGAAAAAAAAAGCCCGCGAATTCAGCCCCCACCGGTAACTGAAGCGCCTGCCTCCGTGCAGGCTGCGGCGCCATCGCTGCCTCCAGCACCCCCCGTACCCACTTTTGCACCGTCTGCGCGCCTTGCGACTCCGTCCGAATCCGAGTCCGGGTCTGCCGAAGCTGCCTCGACGATGCTGGCGTCGTCACCCCCTGAGCCGGCCGCACCGTTGCCGAAAATTGAACCGCCAAGTGGGTCGCCAGCCGAGCCGCCCCCTTGGGAAGATTGGCCTGACACGACCAACTACAGCGATGCCGTGCCGCCGTCGCACAGGCCGCCCGTGACCGAATCCCCGCCCGCTTCAGCGGGCTTGCGCTCCCTGCCTGTGCGTGAGGCCTCCGAGCCTTCTGCACGGGTGGATGTGCCGCGGCAGACGGCCCCGGTGGCGGTGCAAGCCACACCCGAAGGCGATGTCTGGCTGGCTGCCGTTCAGGGCTTGATGGCGCAAGAGGCCATCACCGCCTTGGTGCGCGAACTGGCTTTGCAGTCCCAGTTGCTGGCCCGGGATGCTGACCGATGGCAGTTGCGCGTGGAGCGCGAGACGCTGAACCACGCGGCAAGCCGTGAGCGTTTGCAGGCTGCGTTGCTGGCCGCAGGGCATGGCGCTGTCCAGTTGCACATTGAAATCGGGCCGGTCACCGACAGCCCGGCCAAGCGACTGGCAGTGCTGGCTGCTGCCAAGATGGAGGCCGCGCAGGAGTTGATCCAAAGCGACCCCCTGGTGCAGGCCATGGTGCGTGACTATGGGGCCAGAATCGTGCCCGGCAGCATCCAGCTGATTTGATCTTTCTTTCCCACCATTCCATCCCCTCCCCTCTCAAAGGAAACCCCATGTTCAACAAAGGACAACTCGCCGGCTTGATGAAACAGGCCCAGGCCATGCAAGACAACTTGAAAAAAGCCCAGGACGAACTGGCTTTTGTCGAAGTGGAAGGCCAGTCCGGCTCCGGCATGGTGAAGGTGCTGATGACATGCAAACACGATGTGCGCCGCGTGACCATTGACCCCAGCTTGCTGACCGATGACAAAGAAATGCTCGAAGACCTGGTGGCGGCCGCCTTCAATGCCGCTGTGCGCCAAGCCGAAGAGATTTCGCAACAAAAAATGGGCAAGCTGACCGCCGGTTTGCCTGCTGGCATGAAACTGCCGTTCTGATCGACTGAACACCTGCCATGGCCGACACACACGCGCTTGCCACTTTGGTCCAGGCCCTCAAGGGCTTGCCGGGGGTGGGCATCAAGTCGGCCCAACGCATGGCGTTCCAGTTGTTGCAAAACGACCGGGCCACAGCCCGGCAACTGGCGGCGGCCCTGGACAATGCGGTCGAGAAAATCAGGCATTGCGCCTGTTGTCACACTTTTACCGAAGCCGAGTTGTGCGACACCTGCCTGGACTTGACGCGCGACCGCACGGTGTTGTGTGTGATCGAAACCCCAGCCGACCAATCGGCCATTGAGCGCACCGGCACTTACCGGGGCCTGTATTTTGTGTTGATGGGCAAGCTCAGTCCGCTTGATGGGATTGGGCCGCACGACATTGGGCTGGCCAAGCTCAAGCAACGGGTGGCCGATGGGGTGCTGACCGAGGTGATCTTGGCCACCAACTTCACCGCCGAGGGTGAAGCCACGGCACATGTGATCTCGCAGATGATCCGCCAGCAAGGTCTGAAGGTGACCCGTCTGGCGCGGGGTGTGCCTGCGGGCAGCGAACTGGAATACGTGGACCTGGGCACCATTGCCCATGCGCTGGTCGACCGGCGCTGAAGGCAGCTCAACACCGGCACGCCAAAGGCGTGTCAACTACCGGCAATCCATTACGTGGAAACCCCCTCGGGATCAATCCCGATGCGCCTTACGGAGCCGGTCTCTATGCTCAAGGCATCGAATTTCCGATGGTCACTGGAGCCGCTTTGTGTCTGACGCCAATGGGCAGCGACGTGCTTTTTTGTTGTCGGCGATGGCCGCTTGGACAGGGCCGTCGGCGTCTTGGGCTGCGGTGCAACCCTTGCCTGGGGCGCACCGGGTCACCATCGCCTTGGCCGCCAGGCAAAGCCTCTACCATTTGCCGCTGACCCTGGCCGATCAGTTGGGGTATTTCAGACAGGCGGGCATTGCCGTGGCGTGGTCGGCCCATGAGTCGGGGGCCAAGGCCTTGGGCAGTGCGTTGCAGGGCCAGGCCGATGTGGTGGCCGGTGCGTTTGAACACCTGTTTGGCTTGCAGCACAAAGGCTTGAATTACCAGGCGTTTGTCCAGACGGTGCGAACGCCCCAAGTCAGCATGGGCGTGGCATCTCGGCTGGAGGCGCATGCCGTGCGGGCGCTCAAGGGGGCGCGCGTGGGCGTCACTTCGCTGGACTCCAGCACCCATTGGATGGCCTGCCAATGGCTGTTGCAAAACGGGTTGCTGCCGGAAGATGTGGTGTTTGTGGAAGTGGGCTCGTCGCCATCGGTCGTGGAAGCGCTGCGCAGTGGCGCCATCGATGCGTTGTGCAACCCGGACCCGGTCATGCATGGGCTGGAGCAAAGAAACGAAATACGGGTGCTGTGGGAGGCCCATACCCTGATGGCCACCCGCAAGCTGATGGGCGGGCCTGTTCCGGGGGGCTGCTTGTTTGCGCGGGCCGATTTTTTGCAGCGGCAGTTCGACGTGGCGCAGGCCTTGAGTGACGCCGTGGTTCGCGCCCTCAAATGGTTGCAAACCGCGGGCTTGACCGACATCTTGAAGACGGTCCCGTCAACCCATTGGGGCGGTGACCGGGCCATTTATCTCGGCGCGTTCGAGAAGTTGCGTGAGTCCTACGCACTGGATGGGGTGATTGCAGGCGATGCAGTGTTGAATGCCTGGCACGCCCACGCCCGTTTGCCTGGCCGTTTGAACAACGCACGCATGTCCCTGGGACAGATCTACACGAACACCTTGGTCATGAAATCCAAAAACCGCTTTGCCGCTTGACGTGAAAAAACAGTCTTCGGTCGCAGGGGCGATCTCCCACAAAAAGCCGGGAACCCTTTGGAAGCGCGCCCCTGCGCGCGAATGCCCATTGTCAGCGTCGGGGCTGGGGCTTGCTGGTTTTCTTGCGTTGTGGCACGGGCGCTTTGGGGCTGGCTGATTTGTTGGGGGTGGACCGGGTCACACGGCGTGACCCTTGGGAGGGCACCAGGATGGTCAGGGTTTGACCGGCAACCACCCGCGCATTGGCTTTGAGATGGTTCCAGTCGGCCATGTTGGTGGCAGAGACGCCGTGCCGTGCCGCCAGACTGGCCAGCGAGTCGCCTTTGCGTGCCTTGACCGAGATTCTTTTCAGCACCACCTCGGGTGCGAGTCCCAGCTGCCCATTGTCTGCCAGATGTTCGGTGACATCGTTGTCCAGGCGTCCTTTGCGGTGGACCAGCAAGGTGGAGCCTGCCGTGATCATCATGCGCGGCGGGATGCCGTTGACCGAGCGCAGTTGGTCCACAGGCATGTCCAGTTGCTTGGCAACGTCTTCGGGTTTCATGGTGCGTGGGGCTTGCCAGGCGGTCCATGTGGCCAGCGGACGGTTGGCGTGGGCTTGCAGGTTGCGCTCAAATACCGTGGCGTTGTCCCATGGCAGCAAAATCTGGGGCGTGCCTGCGGCGAGGATCACCGGGCGGTTCATGGAGGGGTTGAGTGATTTGAAGTCCTCCAGGCTGACGGCGGCCAGTTTGACGGCCACGGCCACATCGATGTCCCGCTCAATCGGAATGCTCTTGAAATAAGGGTGGTTTTGAATCAGTGGAAGCTGCGTGTTGAAGGTCTCGGGTTGCGCCACGATGTTTTTGACCGCTTGCAACTTGGGCACGTAGTAGCGGGTTTCGTTGGGCATGTTCAGTTCGCTGTAGGTCAGCGGTTTGCCCTGGGCTTTGTTGCGCGCCAAGGCCCGGCTCACACTGCCTTCGCCCCAGTTGTACGCGGCCAGGGCCAGGTGCCAGTCGCCAAACATGCCGTACAGCTTTTGCAGGTAATCCAGCGCGGCGCGCGTGGACTCCAAGACGTCGCGCCGGTCATCGCGAAACAGGTTTTGTTTCAGGTCGAAAAACTTGCCGGTGGCGGGCATGAATTGCCACATGCCCGCCGCTTTGGCGCTGGACACAGCTTGAGGGTTGAAGGCCGATTCGATGAACGGCAGCAAGGCCAACTCGGTCGGCATGTTTCGGCGTTCCAACTCTTCCACCACATGGAACAGGTAGGGGCGTGAACGCTCGGTCATGCGCAGCATGTAATCGGGACGTCCCGAATACCATTGTTCCCGGTTGCGCACCAGGTCGCTGTCCAGATCGGGCATGGCAAAGCCGCGGCGAATGCGTTCCCACACATCGGTGGGCGGGGTCAGTCCCAACTGGCTGCGTGGCTTGAGGGGGGTGACACTTTCTGGTTCGGTGGTGGCTGATTTTGTTGGCGCAGAGGTGGCTGGGGTCACGACCTCGGGTGCTGTCGCCGTCGGTTGGGGTGGCGGAGTCAAGCCCGTGGTGGGGGTGGGCGCGGTGGCGCAAGCCCCCAGCAACAGGGGCAATCCCAAACAAAGTGCAGCGGCCCAGTGCCGTCGGACCCCTTGGGGGGAAACGGTGTCCATGGCGCCGTGTGAGGCAAATGAATTCATCAAAATGTGTTTTTCCAGGTGCGAAGTGCGGCAAAGGTCGAGACGTCATCGCGTGCACTGGCGTCGTGTTGCCTGACGGCGGCAGACACTGGGCCGGTGCGGCTTCGCAAAAAAGGGTTGATCGCCCGTTCGGTGGACAGGGCGACGGGCAGGGTGGGGTGGTTTTGTTGGCGCAAGCTGGCGCAGGTCTGGGCGTGATCGCGCAGTGCGTTGTTGTCCGGGTCAACCGCCAAGGCGAATTTCAGGTTCGACAGGGTGTATTCGTGGGCGCAGCAAACACGGGTGTCGTCGGGCAAAGCGGCCAAACGGTCGAGCGAGTCGAGCATCTGGGCCGGCGTGCCCTCAAACAAGCGACCGCAGCCACCCGAAAACAGGGTGTCACCACAAAACAAAAGAGGGGCTTGGCCAGCAGGGTGCGTCCAAAAAGCGATGTGCCCCAGGGTGTGGCCGGGGACATCGTGCACCTGCAGGCGTAGGCCATGCCAGTCGAGTGTGTCGCCTTGCTGCAGACCTTGGGCGGCCACCGGCATGTTTTCCAGGGCCGGGCCTGCCACTTGCGCACCGGTGTGCGCCACCAGATCGGACAGGCCGCCTGTGTGGTCTGCGTGGTGGTGCGTGACTAGAATCATGTCCAACTGCAAGCCAGGATGCTGCTGCAACCAAGCCAGCACAGGCGCACTGTCGCCGGGATCCACCACCAGCGCGTGGTGGTCGTCATGCAACAACCAGATGTAGTTGTCTGAGAAGGCGGGCAGTGCAATGAGTTTCATGGAGAGTCAGATTATAGAAAGCAAGCATTCATGTGACGCCTGGTTGGCCAATTTGGGCCAGCCGGTGGCGTCACGCCTGCTGGACTGGGAGCAGCAACAAGCCGACGAACTGTTGGCCGATGTGTTTGGCTACCACGCGGTACAACTGGGCTGGCCGGAGCTGCAGGCCTTGCGCAGCAACCGCATGCCCCACCGCTGGATGGCCCGGGCGGAGTTTGAGCCCTGCTGGAGCCCCTCCCCATCGGACCCAGCGGGGGCTGCGGATGTGTGCCTGGACAGCCGAGCCTGGCCCTGGCCCGCTGACAGCCTGGACCTGGTGGTCTTGCCACACGCTTTAGAGCGTTCGGCCGATCCGCACGCCTGTTTGCGCGAGGTCGAGCGCGTGCTGATCCCTGAAGGGCAGGTGCTGATCACCGGGCTGAACCCCTGGAGTTGGTGGGGTTGGCAGCAGTCGCGTGGTCAGCGTAAAAATGGCCAGCGAGGCACGGTGCACCCGTCCTTGATTGCTTACAGGCGCTTGCGTGATTGGTTGCGGTTGCTGGGTTTTGAGGTCCAGGTCAGCCGTTTTGGCGGCTGGCCCCTGGCCCAGGGCCGCGAGAGTTGGTGGCCGGTTCTGGGCGGGGTTTACCTTTTAATGGCCACCAAACGTGTGCCTGGTGGCCGCTGGGTCCAAGGGCGACGCTGGCGCACGGTACGATCGCCCGCTGCATCGACCGTGCCTGTGGCCCGGTCTGACACTTCCATTGGCCGCCAGTCGGCCGCGAAAGACATTGTTGACCCACGTTGAAATTCACACCGATGGCGCCTGCAAAGGCAATCCGGGGCCTGGCGGCTGGGGCGTTCGCCTGCAGTCTGGCGCGCATGTGCAGGAGTTGTTTGGCGGCGAGCTGAACACCACCAACAACCGGATGGAGATGACCGCCGTCATTGAGGGCCTGTTGGCCTTGAAACGCCCCTGCCACGTCACCTTGTACCTGGACAGCGAGTACGTGCGCAAAGGCATCACCGAATGGATCCATGGCTGGAAAGCCCGGGGCTGGCGCACGGCCGCCAAACAACCGGTCAAAAATGCCGACCTGTGGCAAAAAATGGACGCCGTGGTGTCTACTTCGGGACACCAGATCGATTGGCGCTGGGTCAAGGGCCACAACGGCGATCCGGGCAACGAACGGGCCGATGCCCTGGCCAACCAGGGCGTGGACAAAGCCCTGGGCCGCTGAGCGGGGGCGTCCAACTCTCTTGTGGAATCGCTCTCTGGGAACACCTGAACTGCCAGAAATGTTATTTGTCATAAGCATTGGGCAAATTGAGAGGCGCTGTTACATTCAGGCGGTCTTGGTGAATTCAACTTGAGAGATTTTTGGATGGCTTACAAGAAAAAATACGCTGTGATGGCGTTGCTGGGTGTTTGTGCCGCGTCTGGCGCGGCGTGGTGGCTCCAAAACAAATCCGGCCCATCGGGCGATACCGCCAAACCCGCCGTTGCTGCGGGCACTGGATCCGGCCCCGCCAAAGCCGCTGCTGTTGAGGTGGCCAAGGTGACTGCCATGACGTTGGTGGACGAGACCCAGGCGGTAGGCAGTTTGCGTTCTCGTCAGGGCGTGGTGCTGCGCCCCGAAGTGGGCGGGCGTGTCAAGCACATCTTTTTCAGCGACGGCCAGCGTGTGCGCAAAGGCCAGGTGATGGTCCAGTTTGAAGACCAGCTCCAGCAGGCCCAGGTGGCACAGGCCAAGGCCGAGCTGTCGATCGCCGAAGCCAACCACAAGCGCAACCAGGAATTGGTGACCCAAAACTTCATCAGCAAACGCTCGCTGGATGAAAGTGGCGCGGCCCTGGAGGTCTCACGTGCCAAGCTGGCCCTGGCCGACGCCACGCTGCAGCGCCTGAAGGTGCTGGCACCTTTTGATGGCATCACTGGCCTCAAGCAGGTCAACGTGGGCGACTACATGAAAGACGGCGCGGACATCGTCAACGTGGAAGACATCGATGCCGTGTTGCTCGATTTCCGTTTGCCCGAGCGCTTCCAGGCCAAGGTGCGCGCTGGACAAAAAGCGCAATTGACCGTGGATGCCTTGCACGGTCGTCCGTTCACCGCCATCGTTCAGGCGGTGGACCCTTTGATCGAAGCCAATGGCCGATCGGTCGGGGTGCGTGGTTGCATAGACAACCGCCAACAGCAATTGCGCCCGGGCATGTTCGCCCGTGTGAACGCGGTGTTCGGCTCGCGCGAAAACGCGTTGGTGATTCCCGAAGAAGCCACCATTCCGCAAGGCGGGCGCACCTTTGTGGTCAAGGTGGTGCCGGGTGACAAACCCGACAGCTGGGTGTCCGCGCGTGTGGCCGTGAAGCTGGGCCTGCGCCAGCCAGGCAAGGTTGAAGTTCTGGAGGGCCTGGCTTTGGGCGACACCGTGGTCACGGCGGGCCACCAGCGTTTGCAAAAAGATGGCACAGCGGTTCGGGTGGTGGAGATGCCTCAAGCCGGTGGCGGACGTGCGCCTGGTGCACCGGGACAGCCGGGTGCGCCAGCCGGTGCTGCTTCTGCTGCGCCTGGCGCATCCACAGCGCCCGTGGCTTCAGCCGCTAAACCTGGCATGTCAGCGCCTGCCAAAAATGGGACCAAGAACATGACCGTGACGGGTCCCAACCCTTGCCTGCGGGGTGCCGATGCAGCTCGCTGAAGTCACCATCCGGCGGCCTGTGCTGGCCGTGGTCATGTCGCTGTTGATTGTGCTCATCGGGGCGGTCAGCTTCAAAAGCCTGTCGCTGCGCGAGTACCCCAAAATCGACGAACCCACCGTGACAGTGACCACCCGTTACGTCGGGGCTTCGGCCGAGGTGATTGAGTCGCAGGTCACCAAACCCCTGGAAGACTCCATTGCGGGCATTGACGCGGTGGACGTCATCACCTCGATCAGCCGGGCCGAGCAATCGCAGATCACGGTGCGCTTCCGTTTGGAAAAGGACGCCGACACGGCCGCAGCCGAAGTGCGTGACCGCACCTCGCGTGTGCGCAACCGCTTGCCGCAGGCCATTGAAGAGCCGGTGATTGCCAAGGTCGAGGCCGATGCTTTTCCGGTGATCTGGCTGGCTTTCTCCAGCGAGACCCTGAATGCTTTGCAAATCAACGACCTGGTCAACCGCTTGGTCAAGCCGCGTCTGCAAACCGTGACCGGTGTGGCCGATGTGCGCATTTACGGTGAACGCAAATACGCGATGCTGGTGTCGCTCGATCACGCCCGCCTGTCGTCCTACAAGCTGACACCACAAGACGTGGAAGACGCGATCCGGCGCAGCAACCTGGAGCTGCCTGCAGGCCGAATCGAGTCCAGCAACCGCGAATTCAGCGTGTCGTCGCAAACCGACCTGACCCGTCCAGGGCAGTTCGGGGACATCGTGATCCGCAGCGTGAACGGTTTTCCGGTCAAGCTGCGCGATGTGGCCCAGATCAAGGAGGATGCCGCCAACGAGCGCAGTCTGGTTCGGCTCAACGGGCAACCGGCGATTTCTGCCGGCGTGATCCGTCAGGCCACCGCCAACCCGCTGGAGTTGTCACAGGGCGTGCGCGACATGATTCCACGCCTGCAGGCCGATTTGCCAGGCGATATGTCCATCAATGTGGCCAATGACAACTCGGTGTTCATTGACCGATCGATCAAGAACGTGTTCCAGACCATTGTCGAAGCCGTGGTGCTGGTGGCCTTGGTGATTTTTGTGTTCCTGCGCACCATCCGCGCCTCCATCATCCCGATCATCACCATCCCGGTGAGCCTGATCGGCGCTTTTGCCATGATGGCTTTGGCGGGCTTCACCATCAACACCTTGACCCTGCTGGCGCTGGTGCTGGCCATTGGCCTGGTGGTGGACGATGCGATCGTGGTGCTGGAAAACATTTACCGGCACATCGAAGAGGGCTTGGACCCGTTTTCTGCGGCCATCAAAGGGGTGCACGAAATCAGCTTTGCGGTCGTGGCCATGACCATGACGCTGGCGGCGGTGTTTGCCCCCCTGGCCTTCACGCCCGGGCGCACGGGCAAGCTGTTTGGCGAATTCGCGCTGGCGCTGGCCGGTGCCGTGGTCGTGTCGGGTTTTGTCGCGCTCACCCTGTCGCCCATGCTCAGTTCCAAACTGCTGCGCCACAATCCCAATCCGGGCTGGTTTGACCGCAACATGGAGCGCTGGCTCACGGCGCTGTCGAATGGCTATGAAAAGGTGTTGCGCCTGATTTTGAACCGCGCCCGCTGGGCGGTGGTGCTGGTCATGATTGCCTCGGGTGTGGGCATCGCACTGATTTACCCGACCATGAAGCAAGAGCTGGCGCCTTTGGAAGACCGTGGCACGATTTTGGCCACCATCAACGCGCCCGACGGCTCCACCCTGGCGTACACCGACCGTTATGCCCGCTCGCTGGAGAAGTTTGGTCAGGCTTATCCCGAGTTCGACCGCATTTTTGCCAACATGGGTAACCCCACGGTGGGCCAGGGTTCGGTGGTTTACCGTGCGGTGGACTGGGATGAGCGCAAACGCACCACGCTGGAAATGGCCCGTGAACTGGGTGCCAAGTTCAACAGCTTGCCCGGCGTGAACGCCTTCCCGATCACGCCGCCTTCTTTGGGGCAGGGCTTTCGTGAGCGGCCTCTGAACTTCGTGATCCAGACCTCAGACAGCTACCAGAATCTGAACCAGCTGACCCGGCAGTTGATGGACGAGATCGCCAAGAATCCGGGCATCTTGTCGCCTGATGTGGACTTGCGCCTGAATAAACCCGAGCTGCGTGTGGAGGTGGACCGGGTCAAAGCGGCCGAACTGGGCGTGGGCATCGACGTGGTGGCCCGCACCATCGAGACCATGCTGGGTGGCCGCGTGGTGACGCGTTACAAGCGCGATGCCGAGCAATACGACGTGATTGTTCAAACCCAGCCATCGACCCGCAACACGCCGGACGACATCGATGTGATCCAGGTGCGCGGCCGCAACGACACCATGATTCCCTTGTCGAGTCTGGTGAAAGTGCGCGAGAGCGTGTCGCCACGCGAGCTGAACCACTTTGGGCAGCGTCGCTCGGTGTCGATCACGGCCAACCTGGCGCCCGACTATTCGCTGGGTGAAGCCCTGAAGTTCATGGACGAAACCGCGGCCAAAGTCTTGAAGCCGGGTTACACCACCGAACTCAACGGCACCTCGCGTGAATTCAAAAGCTCGCAAGGGGCCTTGGTGATCGTGTTTGTGCTGGCCTTGTTTTTCATCTTTTTGGTGCTGGCAGCCCAGTTTGAAAGCTTCATCGACCCGTTGGTGATCATGTTGTCGGTGCCGCTGTCCATGATCGGTGCGCTGCTGGCGCTCAAGGTCACGGGTGGGTCGCTCAATGTGTACTCGCAAATCGGCTTGATCACGCTGGTCGGCCTGATCACCAAGCACGGCATCTTGATTGTGGAGTTCACCAACCAGTTGCGCGAGCAAGGCCTGGCCATGCAAGAGGCGCTGATCAAGGCGTCGGGCCAACGCCTGCGCCCGATCCTGATGACGACGGGTGCCATGGTGCTGGGGGCGGTGCCGCTGGCGCTGGCCACCGGGGCGGGGGCTGAAAGCCGTACGCAGATCGGCTGGGTGATTGTGGGCGGGATGAGCCTGGGCACGTTGCTGGCCATCTTTGTGGTGCCCACCATGTACTCGTTGCTGGCGCGCAAGGCGGTGCCCGGTCCGAACAAGGCCGTGGCGCACGACGAGATCACCGCCGCCGGGCATTGAACTGCGCTGCGTTGAAATGCAAAGGGACTGAAGAAATTCAGTCCCTTTTTTTCAGGGTTCAGGGTGCGGTTCTACTGTGAAAGAACAGCCTTCGGCCGCAGGGGCGGCCTCCCACAAAAACCAGAACAGTGTGGGAGCGCGCCCCTGCACGCGAATGGCCATTGATTTTCATTGTCCGGGGCGTCGCCCAGCCGCATGTAGACAGTTGGCGCTGACCAGTCTGGCAACGCCGCCCCGTTCACAGGTGTCCGTCAAACATCATCACCTCGACCTCGTCGCCCACGGCCACGTTGCCCTGGGTGTGTCCCAGCACGATCAGGCCGTTGGCCTGCACCATGGAGCTGAGCACGCCTGAGCCTTGGTTGCCGGTGGTGCTGACCACCAACTCGCCTGCCGCGTTGGTGCTGACGATGCCGCGCTGGTATTCGGTGCGGCCCGGTTTTTTGCGCAGCGTTTCGGTGCTTTTGGCCTTGAGCAGGGGCTGCGCCGGGGCTTGCCAGCCCATGAGTTGCTGCAAGGCGGGGCGCACAAAGGCGGCAAAAGTCACCATGACCGCCACCGGGTTGCCCGGCAAGCCAAACAGCACGGCAGCCCGCTCCCCTTGGCTGATGCGGCCGACGGCCATGGGGCGGCCTGGCCGCATGGCGATGCGCCAGAAGGCCACGTCGCCGAGTTTTTGCATCATGGCCTTGGTGTAATCGGCCTCGCCCACGCTCACGCCGCCGCTGGTGATGATGGCGTCGGCTTGTGCCGCTGCATCGCGGAAGGCCTGTTCCAGGGCCGCGGGTTCGTCGCGCACCACACCCATGTCGATCAGCTCGCACCCCAGCGCTTGCACCATGCCCGCCACGGTGTAGCGGTTGCTGTCGTACACCGCACCTTCGCGGGGGGCTTGGCCCAGGCTCAGGATCTCGTCGCCGGTTGAAAAATAAGCCACCTTGGGTCGGCGCCAGACGGGCACCGTGGGCAAACCCAGACTGGCCAACAAGCCGCAGGCGGCGGGGCTCAGGCGGGTGCCTGCACGCAGCGCAGGCTGGCCAGCCATCAGGTCTTCGCCCGTCAAGCGGCGGTTGTCCCCGGCTTGCAACAGGCCGGGCGGCACCTGCACGGTGTCGCCTGCGACGTGCACCAACTCCTGCGGGGCCACCGTGTCCAGCCCGGTGGGCATGATGGCACCGGTCATGATGCGCACGCATTCACCGGCTTGCACCTGGCCTGGCCAGGCCGTGCCCGCCAAGGCGGTTCCCACGACTTTGAGCAGGCTGGGGCGGTCGGTCTTCAGGTCCGAGCCGCGCAAGGCATAACCGTCCATGGCCGAGTTGTCGTGCGGCGGCACACTGATGGGCGAGACCACGTCTTGCGCCAGGATGCGGCCATGCGCCTGCATCAGGGCCACGCTGTCTTGCTCGCGTACCGGCTGCACCAGTTGGGCCAAAAAGTCGTTCACATGCTTGGCCGACAGGGCTTGCGGGTCATAGCCTTGCAGGCGTTCTGCGATGGAGTTCAGGGACAGGGGCGGGGTCATAGGCGGCATTGCCGGTGGATGGCAAAGGTCTCTTCAGAGGGATTCAAGTTGCTGCAGTTCGGTCAACGTGTTGGCGTTGGAAAACGCATCGGCGCTGTCGCCGGGCAGGTCAAACGGCACGATGGCGCAGCGGTGCTGGTGGGTCCAGGCGTCGATCTTGCGGCCACCGCCCTGGGTGAACTTCACCAGACTTTCGAGCAAGTCGATTTTGAGCAGGCAAAACACAGGTTGCGGGCGCACCGCGCCATCGGCCTCCGGTGCGGCGGCCATGGCGATGTCGGCGTTTTGCGCGTCCAGGGCGGCATGCAAGCGCTGCACCAGGTCCAGCGGAAACAGCGGTGTGTCGCAAGGCACGGTGAGCAACAGCGGCGTTTCGCAGCGCTCCAAGCCGGTGAGAAAACCGGCCAAAGGCCCGGCATAGCCGTCGATGCTGTCAGGCCAGACGGGCACGCCCAGCGACTCGTAGGCTGACAGGTTGCGGTTGGCGTTGATCAGGATTTCTTGCAGTGGCAGACTTTGCAGTTGCAGGCGCATCAGGGTTTGCAACGCCAGCGGCAGCCCGCGGAAATTTTGCAGGCCTTTGTCGATGCCGCCCATGCGCGAGCCGCGCCCGCCCGCCAAAATCAGGCCGGTGATGGCGGGTGCTGTGGTGTTCATGGCGCTCAGCCTCCGATGTAGCTCATTTCCACCCGGCGGCCGGGGCCGCTGGCGGTGTCGGGTGCGCGCAAGCTGCGCAGCAAGGAATATTGGTCGGTGCGCCCTTGCCAGATGGCATCGAGCGTGGCCGCAATGGCCGCATCCGACTGGGCCGGGTCGCGCAGCAACTGGCGCAGGTCGTAGCCTTGGCTGGCAAACAGGCACAGGTACAGGCGGCCTTCGGTGGACAGGCGGGCCCGGTTGCAGTCGCCGCAAAACGCGTGCGTCACACTGCTGATCACGCCGATCTCGCCCAAAGCGCGATCGTGCTGGCCCTGGTCGTTGGCATAGCCCCAGCGCTCGGCGGTTTCGCCGCTGGCCGACGGGCTGAGCGCGACCAGCGGCAGCTCGGTTTGCAGCAGGCGGATCACGTCGGCGCTGGGCAGCACTTCGTCCATGCACCAGCCGTTGGTGGCGCCCACGTCCATGTATTCGATGAAGCGAAGCACAATGCCGGTGCCCCGGAAGTGCCGGGCCATGGGCAAAATTTCATGCTCGTTGGTACCGCGTTTGACGACCATGTTGACCTTGATCGGTCCCAGCCCGGCGGCCCGGGCCGCTTCGATCCCGGCCAGCACATCGGCCACAGGAAAATCCACGTCGTTCATTTTCCGGAAAACGGTGTCGTCCAGGCCGTCCAGGCTCACCGTCACGCGCTGCAGGCCGGCGTCTTTCAGGCTCTGGGCCTTGCGGGCCAACAGCGAGCCGTTGGTGGTCAGCGTCAAATCCAGGGGCTGGCCATCCGGTGACCGCAGGGCCGCCAGTTGCGCGATGAGGATTTCAATGTTCTTGCGCAGCAGGGGCTCGCCCCCCGTGAGGCGAATCTTGCGCACGCCCCGGCCCACGAACACGCTGGCCAGGCGGGTGATTTCTTCAAAACTCAGCAGATGGCTGTGTGGCAGGTAGGCATAGTCCTTGTCAAAAATTTCCTTGGGCATGCAGTAGTTGCAGCGGAAATTGCAGCGGTCTGTCACGCTGATGCGCAAATCGGTCAAGGGGCGGCGCAACCCGTCCCTTGGCAGTGCGTTCAGGTTTTGCCCCACCACATGGGCAGGCAAAGGCAAGCTGGGGTGGCGCTGGTCAACCAGCGGAATGACGCGTTCAGACATGCCCCTGATTGTGCCCGAGCGGCTACGCTCTTGAGGGGGCAAGGTCAAGGCCTCGTTGGTCGGTACCTTCAGGTCCGGCGTCGGCGGCTTGCACCCCAACATGCAGCTGTGGTTCATCTGCGTCGGACCTGAAGGTTCCGATCTGTGAGGGACCCGATACCGGATTGCTGAGGGATTGCTTCAACCGTGCTGGATGGCCACCGTCTTGAGGGTGGTGAAGCCCAGCAGCGCCTCGAAACCTTTTTCGCGGCCGTAGCCCGACGATTTGACGCCCCCAAATGACAGTTCCACGCCGCCGCCAGCCCCATAGTTGTTGATGAACACCTGGCCGCTGCGCACGCGTTTGGCCATGCGGAACTGGCGCCCACCGTCACGGGTCCAGATGCCGGCGACCAGACCGAACGCAGTCGCATTGGCCAATTCGACCGCATGGTCTTCGTCCGTGAAGGACATGGCCGACAACACCGGGCCGAAGACTTCTTCTTGCGCCAGGCGGTGCATCACGGGCACGTCGCGCAACAGGGTGGGCGCCTGGTAAAAACCGCCAGTGGGCACGCCCTGGGCAATTTGGCCTTGCGCCACGGTGGCGATGCCATCGGCCTTGGCCTGGTCCAGAAAATCGGTGACGCGCTCCAACTGGCTGGCGCGGATCAAGGGGCCCAAATCCAGGTTCATGGCGGCGGAGCCCACTTGCAGGCGGCGGAAGGCTTCGCCCAGACGCGCCAACAGCGGCTCGTAAATGCTTTGCTGAATCAGCACCCGCGAGCCTGCGCTGCAGGTCTGGCCGGCGTTTTGCACGATGGCGTTGACCACGACCGGGATGGCCGCCTCCAGATCGGCATCTTCAAAGATGATTTGTGGGCTTTTGCCACCCAGCTCCAGCGTGACGGGGCAATGGCGTTCGGCCGCCACCTGCTGGATGAGGGTGCCTACCCGGGGGCTGCCGGTGAAACTGATGTGGTCAATACCCGGGTGGCGTGCCAGCGCGTCGCCCACCTCGTGGCCATAACCGGTGACGATGTTGATGGTGCCGGCTGGAAAGCCGACTTCGGCCGCCAGTTGGGCCACCCGGATCAGACTCAGGCAAGCGTCTTCGGCCGGCTTGACCACGCAGGCGTTGCCCGCCGCCAACGCGCCACCCACACTGCGGCCAAAAATTTGCATGGGGTAATTCCAGGGGATCACATGGCCTGTGACCCCGTGTGGTTCACGCCAGGTCAGCACGCTGTAGCCGTTTTGGTAGGGCAGGGTCTCGCCGTGCAGCTTGTCGCAGGCCCCGGCATAAAACTCGAAATAGCGCGCCAAAGCCACCGCGTCGGCGGCGGCCTGTTTGGTGGGTTTGCCGCAGTCGCGTTGCTCCAGTGCGGCCAGTTCGGGGGCGTGTTCGCTCACTTTTTGCGACAGCTTCATGAGCAAACGGCCACGCTCCATGGCGTTGAGTTGGCCCCAGGGGCCCGTGAATGCCGCACGGGCGGCTTGCACCGCCTGATCGATGTCGGCCGCCTGGCTGCGCGGGATCTGCTCAAACACCTGCCCGTCCGACGGGTCGAGCACATCGATGGTTTGCCCTGCCAGGGCCACAACGGATTGGTTGGCGATGAAGTTCATTTGCATGGGTCTATTGTGAACCTGGGCCGGATTTTGAAAATCACCCGTGGGACATGGGCGGACTGGTTAAGGCCGCCCGCCATCAAAAAGGCCCGCCAAGGCGGGCCTTCCAAGCAACTGGGCAGATCAGCCCCCGTGAAACCTCATCACCAGTGGCACGATCAAAAGCGCCACGATGTTGATGATCTTGATGAGCGGGTTGATCGCCGGGCCTGCCGTGTCCTTGTAGGGATCGCCCACCGTGTCGCCCGTCACGGCGGCCTTGTGCGCATCGCTGCCCTTGCCACCATGGTGGCCGTCTTCAATGTATTTCTTGGCATTGTCCCAGGCACCTCCGCCGGTGCACATGGAGATCGCCACAAACAAGCCGGTGATGATGGTGCCCATCAGCAAACCGCCCAGCGCCTTGGGGCCGAGCAACAAACCGACCAAAACGGGCACCACCACGGGCAGCAAGCTGGGGATGACCATTTCCTTGATGGCTGCGCTGGTCAACATGTCCACAGCCTTGCCGTATTCGGGCTTGGCCGTGCCTTCCATGATGCCGGGGATTTCCTTGAACTGGCGGCGGACCTCGACCACCACACTGCCTGCCGCGCGGCCCACAGCTTCCATGGCCATGGCCCCGAACAGGTAGGGAATCAGGCCGCCAATGAACAGGCCAATGATCACCAGCGGGTCGGACAGGTCAAACGTGATGGCTTTTCCGTAGGCCTCGAGTTTGTGGGTGTAGTCGGCAAACAGCACCAGCGAGGCCAGACCGGCAGAGCCAATGGCGTAGCCCTTGGTCACGGCCTTGGTGGTGTTGCCCACCGCGTCCAGTGGGTCGGTGATGTCGCGCACGCTGCTGGGCAACTCGGCCATTTCGGCGATGCCGCCCGCGTTGTCGGTGATGGGGCCATAGGCGTCCAAAGCCACCACAATGCCGGCCATGCTCAGCATGGACATGGCCGCGACCGCGATGCCGTAGAGGCCCGCCAGCGCATAGGCTGTCCAGATGGCCAGACACACGAAGATCACCGGCCAGGCGGTGGAGCGCATGGACACACCCAGTCCCGCAATGATGTTGGTGCCATGACCGGTGGTGGAGGCTTGGGCGATGTGCTGCACCGGTGCGTATTGCGTGCCGGTGTAGAACTCGGTGATCCAGACCAGGGCGGCCGTGAGGACCAGGCCCACGGCGCAGGCACCAAACAGCTTCATTTGTCCCCCGGTGCCGCCCAAAGCGTTGTCGGGCATGAGCCAGGTGGTTACAAAATAAAAAGCCACCAGCGACAGCACGCCCGAGATGGCCAGGCCTTTGTAGAGTGCGGGCATCACGTTGGTCATGCCTGGCGAGGCCTTGACGAAAAAGCAGCCCACGATGGAGGCGATGATGGACACCGCGCCCAAGGCCAGCGGGTACAGCACAGCCTGGCCAGGCGCTGCCGAGACCAGCAAGGCCCCCAGCACCATGGTGGCGATCAGCGTGACCGCATAGGTCTCGAACAGGTCGGCCGCCATGCCAGCGCAGTCGCCCACGTTGTCGCCCACGTTGTCGGCGATCACGGCCGGGTTGCGCGGATCGTCTTCGGGAATGCCCGCTTCGACCTTGCCCACCAGGTCGGCACCCACATCAGCGCCCTTGGTGAAAATGCCGCCGCCTAGCCGGGCGAAAATCGAGATCAGGGACGAGCCAAAGGCAAAACCGATCAAGGGGTTGAGCAAGGTGGCCAAGTTTTTGTCGGGCGTCAGGTTGCCGTTGCCGGTGAGAAACCAAAAAAAGCCCGTCACACCCAGCAGGCCCAGGCCGACCACCAGCATGCCGGTGATGGCGCCGCCCCGGAAGGCCACGTCCAGTGCCGGGCCAATGCCGTGGGTCGCGGCTTGGGCTGTGCGCACATTGGCCCGCACAGACACATTCATGCCAATGAAGCCACAAGCACCGGACAAGACCGCCCCGATCACAAAGCCTACGGCTGTGACGCCGTCCAGAAAGGTGCCCATCAGAATCGCCAGCACCACACCAACGATGGCAATGGTTTTGTATTGACGGGCCAAGTAGGCGGCCGCACCTGCTTGAATGGCGGCCGAGATTTCCTGCATCCGGGCATTGCCGGCATCTTGAGAAAGGATCCACCCCCGGGCCCAAATGCCGTAAGCCACGGCAATCAGACCACAGACGAGCGCCAAAACGAGCGCTGAATTTCCTGTCATCGTTGAACTCCTCGATGGTTGTCGCTGAACAGAGGGGGCAACGCGCTGGAGGCCCCTCCACGGCGTTGCTTCCTCGATCGCCGAAACCGGAGAACGATTGGCCAACACTTCATTAAAGAGGCCGGATTGGGATTTGCGCAAGGCCTGTGAAAGTAAAATCGGGGTTAATCCCTAGCGATTACCGTTTTTCTTAACTTTTCACAAAGAGACCCGCAAGATGTCCCTCGACAACGTCACCCCCGGCAGCAAAGTGCCCGAAGCCTTCAACGTCATCATCGAAATCCCGATGAACGCCGACCCGATCAAGTACGAAGTGGACAAGGAAACCGGCGCCTTGTTCGTGGACCGTTTCATGACCACGGCTATGCACTACCCCACCAACTATGGTTATGTGCCGCAAACCCTTTCAGGTGACGGTGACCCTGTGGACGTGTTGGTGATCACGCCCTACGCGTTGCACCCTGGTGTGGTGGTGCCTTGCCGAGCCCTGGGCATTCTGATGATGGAAGACGAGGCGGGTGTCGATGGCAAGGTGATTGCTGTGCCGACCACCAAAATCTTGCCGATGTATGACCACTGGCAAGACATTGAGGATGTGAACGCGATGCGCCGCAACGCGATCGCCCACTTCTTTGAGCATTACAAAGACCTCGAAAAAGGCAAGTGGGTCAAGGTGCTGGGCTGGGAAGGCAAAGAATCGGCCCACAAAGAAATCCTGGACGGCATCGCCAGCTACAACAAAGCCAAGGCCTGATGTGGCCGTGCCAACGTCCACTTCGGTGGACGCTGGACCACACTTCCAACGCCTGCCCGGTGCGCGCCGAGCAGGCGTTTTTCATGGGGCGGGCTCGAGCTTTGAGATGTCGGACCTGAAGGTGCCGACCTACAAGGGAGCTTGCGGGGTCGGCATTCCACGTGGCGTTGCCGCTTTGAGAGGAGAGTGCTGGTGCAGCGCTTCCAGGTAGTTTTCAACACCCGTTTTCTCGCGCTCTAAAAACCGCGCCACGGCTTCTGAAAATGCCGGGTGCGCCAGCCAGTGGGCACTGTGCGTTGGGGTGGGCAGCAGGGCTCGGGCCATTTTGTGTTCGCCCTGGGCGCCGCCCTCAAAGCGTTGGAGGCCGTGCTGGATGCACCATTCAATCGGTTGGTAATAACAAGCCTCAAAGTGCAGGCAGTCCACGCGCGCCAGTGCGCCCCAATAACGGCCGTAGGCCACTTCGGGCAGACCTTGGGCGTCCAGGTGCAAACCGATCAGGCTGATGCCAATGGCCTGGTCTCCTTGCTCAGCCACAAACAACAACCAGTGGCGGGCCATGCTGGTGCGCATGGACGCAAAAAAGGCCGGGGTCAGGTAGGGTGCGTTGCCGTGCTCCCAATAGGTTTGCTGGTAGCAACGCAGCAGCAAGGCCCAGTCGGCATCGGACATGTCCGGTCCTAGCACGGCACGAAATGCCACCCCCGCTTCTTGCACCTTGCGGCGTTCTTGCCGGATTTTTTTGCGTTTTTCCTGGTTCAGGCTGCCCAAAAAATCATCAAAGTCGCGCCAGCCCTGGTTTTGCCAGTGGAACTGGACCTGGCTGCGCTGGTGCAAACCCGCCTGCGCACAGGCTCGCAAGTCTTGTTGGCTGGCGAACAAAATGTGCAGGGACGGTATGTCTTGCACTTGGCACAGGTTGAGCAAGGCCGCCAGCAAGGCCTGCCGTGCGGCGTCTGATTCGGCCAGCAAGCGGCTGCCGGGCACGGGCGTGAAAGGCGATGCCACCAGGGCTTTGGGGTAATACGCCAGGCCATGGCGGTCGTAGGCATCGGCCCAGGCATGGTCAAACACGTATTCGCCACGCGAATGGGTCTTGCTGTAGAGCGGGCAGGCGGCCGCCAGAACCGGGCCTTGCGGAGTGTCCCGCCACAGGCTGACCACTTGCAAGGTCCAACCGGTCTCGGGGCTGGCCGACTGGCTGCTGTGCATGGCCGACAAATAGGCATGCTGCATGAAGGGGGAGGGCGCATCCTGCCGGGTGAGCAAATCGTCCCAGGCCTGGGGCGCGATGGCGTTCAAGTCCTCCAGCACCCGGGTGACATAATTCAAGCTCCCATTTTTCTGCACCTGTATGACTCTCCAAATTTGTGTGGCCCAGCTCAACTTCGTTGTGGGTGACATGCCGGGCAATGCCCGCAAAATCATCGATGCCGCCACTTCGGCATATGCCCAAGGCGCACGTTTGTTGATCACGCCCGAGTTGTCGATTTGCGGCTACGCTGCCGAAGACTTGCTGCTGCGCCCAGCATTTATTGACGCCTGCGATGATGCCCTGAAAACGGTGGCCCGCGAGCTGGCCGGGTTAAAGGGCCTGCATGTGGTGGTAGGCCACCCCGAGGGCGGTGGCTTGCGGACCCGAAGCGTGGCCGTGACCCGACGCCACAACCGTGCATCGGTGTTGTGTGAAGGGCAGGTGGTGGCCCATTACGACAAGCGCGAGTTGCCAAATTACCAGGTGTTTGACGAACGCCGCTATTTCACCCCCGGCCAGGGCGTGGGCGTGTTCGAGGTCGAGGGCGTTCAGGTGGGCTTGCTGATTTGCGAAGACGCCTGGTTCGACGAGCCTGCGCGGCTGGCACGTGACGCAGGCGCGCAGGTGTTGGCGGTGTTGAACGCATCCCCCTTCCATGCCGGTAAGGGCGTCGAACGCGAGCAGCGCATGCGCGAGCGTGTGGCCGACTGTGGTTTGCCCTTGGTTTATGCGCACCTGGTGGGCGGTCAAGACGAGGTGATTTTTGAGGGGCGGTCGTTTGCGCTGAACACGCAAGCTCAGGTGGTGGCGCGGGCTGAGGGCTTTCGCGAAGCCGCGTTGACGCTGCAGGCCGATCTCCTACCGGGTCAGGCGGGCGTTGATTTGACCGCGCCAGCCCATGCCCTGGTGCCCTTGGCCTCGCACGATGCCGAGCTGTGGGATGCCCTGGTGCTTGGGGTGCGCGACTATCTGGGCAAAAACGGTTTCAAGGGCGTGATTTTGGGTTTGTCGGGCGGCATTGATTCGGCGTTGGTCTTGGCCATTGCGGTAGACGCGATCGGTGCCGACAAGATCCATGCGGTGATGATGCCATCGCCTTACACCGCCGACATCAGCTGGATCGACGCGCGTGACATGGTCAAGCGCTTGAATGTGCGGTACGACGAAATCGCCATTGCGCCGCTGTTTGACGGCTTCAAGCAAGCTTTGGCGGGCCAGTTTGCAGGCTTGAAAGAAGACACGACCGAAGAGAATATTCAGGCCCGCATTCGCGGCACACTGCTCATGGCGCTGTCCAACAAGACGGGCGCGCTGGTGTTGACCACGGGCAACAAGAGCGAGATGGCCACCGGCTATTGCACTTTGTACGGTGACATGGCGGGCGGCTTTGCGGTGATCAAGGACGTGGTCAAAACCCGGGTGTTCGATCTGGCCCGCTGGCGCAACCTGAACGACCCCTATGGCTCGGGCAGTCAGCCGATCCCTGAGCGCATCATCACCCGTCCGCCCAGCGCCGAGTTGCGCCCCGACCAGAAAGACCAGGACAGCCTGCCGGCTTATGAGGTGCTGGATGCGATCATTCAGCGGTACATGGAAAACGATGAAGGTGTGGAGGCGCTGATTGCCGATGGCTTTGAGCGCCAAGATGTGGAAAAAGTGACCCACCTGATCAAACTCAACGAGTACAAACGCCGCCAATCTCCGGTGGGCATTCGCGTGACCCACCGCAGTTTTGGCAAGGATTGGCGTTATCCTATGACCAACAAATTTCGCGCTTAATTATTCTTTTAGGACTTTTCATGAAGCAGATCACCGCCGTCATCAAACCTTTCAAGCTGGAAGAGGTCCGGGAAGGCCTGGCCGAATGTGGTGTGACCGGTCTCACCGTGACCGAAGTCAAGGGTTTTGGCCGTCAAAAAGGCCACACCGAGCTGTACCGCGGTGCTGAGTATGTGGTTGATTTTCTGCCCAAAGTGAAGGTTGAGGTGGTGGTCAAGAACGAAGACGTAGACCGCTGTGTGGATGCCATCGTCAAGGCTGCGCGCACTGGCAAGATTGGTGACGGCAAGATTTTTGTGACTTCGGTCGAGCGCGTGGTGCGCATCCGTACGGGCGAACAGGACGAAACCGCCATTTGAGCGGCGTGCTGCAGGTCAGAGCAATCCGACTTTGGCAGGCGGGGCAAAGCCCGCAGCCTCCACCAGGCCTTGCAACAAGGCTTGGGGTTCTGTGCCCACCATGACCAGTTGGGTTTGCCACTCGGTCATGAAGCCGTCGCGGACCACCTGGTCCATGAAAGCCATCAGACCGTCGTAATAGCCATGGCTGTTGAGGATGCCCACCGGCTTGTCGTGGTAACCCAGCTGGCGCCAGGTCCAGACTTCGAACAGTTCTTCAAAGGTGCCAATGCCGCCTGGCAAAGCCACAAAGGCATCGGCTTTTTCGGCCATCAGGCGTTTGCGTTCGTGCATGGTGTCCACCACGTGCAGCTCGGTACAGCCCTGGTGTGCCCATTCTTTTTCGACCAAGGCGGTGGGGATGATGCCCACCACCGTGCCACCGGCGGCCATGGTGGCTTCGGCCACCAAACCCATCAGGCCGTTGCGCCCACCACCATAGACCAGTTGCCCGCCGTGCGCCCCGATCCAGGTGCCCACCTGGACCGCAAGTTGGGCAAACTCGGGCTTGTGGCCCGCTCTGGAGCCACAGTAAACGCAAATCGAGAATGCTGGCGGGGTTTTGGGTGGGTTCATGGGGCTCAACCAAAGCGATGCCACAGGGCACCCAGCCAAACCCCGGCGCACAGCAGCAAACTGAGCAGGACCGCGGCACTGCCCATGTCTTTGGCGCGCTTGGACAAGTCGTGCCATTCTGGGCCGATGCGGTCAATGGCCGATTCGATGCCGGTGTTGAGCAACTCCACGATCATGACCAGCAAGACCGATCCAGCCAACAAGCTGACTTCCATCCAGTTTTGGCCCAGCCAGAAAGCCAGGGGCACCAAGGCCATGGCCAGGGTGGCTTCCTGACGAAAGGCTGTTTCGCCCCAAGCTGCGCGCAAGCCCTGGATGGAGTACCCCCCGGCATGAACGATGCGGTTCAGTCCTTTGCGTGCTTTTTGAGGATTGACCTCGAGGGGCGGGGGTGTCGATGGATCGTGCATGAGAAAGAGGCGGGTCTGGTAGGGTCAACGCACAGAAATCAGGCGTGTTCTCGCCAGGGCATCATGCCAAAACTGGCGTTCTGGATGGAATCGGCTCAACAACGCCCAGACGGTCACCCAAGCCAGGGTCAGAAGGGATGCCTCGATGGCGGGCAAGTGGAGCAGGGCAGCGGTGGCCATGGGCGGCAGGAACCACAACCAGCTGGCCATGTAACGTTTGAATGCCATTTTTCGACTCACCCTTTGCCCCTGCAGATCGACCATTGCAATGCGCCAGGTCTTCATGGCCAAGGTTTGACCACGGTGCCACATCCAGGTGAAATATAAGCCCAGCACAAAGAAGCTGACGGCTTGCAGGCCCGATTTCAGTTGAGGCTGCATGTTCATGTCGCCGGGTGCCAGGCCAGTGAGCCAGTAAGCGGCAATGAAATAAGCCAATCCAGATGACACCATGACACCAAACAACAGCATGCCTTCATAGATCCAGCAAGCCATGCGGCGCGTGAGGGAGGGGGTGATGTCGGGGTCGGGCGAAGTGGCCGTGCCGTTTTGTTTCATGAGGGAGCGGTTTCTGTGGCTGGCCGGCCAGCATCGGGTGTTCCCGCTGGCTGCGGCGTTGGTGTGGGTGCAGAAGGAGCAGGTGCCGCCAGGGCGGGGGGGCGAGGCAACAGTGTTTTGCGGTCAATGGCCGTGGGCGCTGCCAGGGTTCCGGCTGCGGGTCGCACAGGGGTTTGGACCTGGCGATGGGGTTCCAACGGCTTGGCCGTAGGCGCGGCACTCTTGGAGGGTGTCCCGGACCCGGCGGAAAGCAGGCGCTTTTCTTCTGCTGAAAGGGCTTGGTAGGCCTCCCATTTGGCCTTTTTGTCTTCTTTGGGCACGCTTTGCAGCGTGTTGAAATTCAAGCGAGCCAGATGGCGTTGCTGGGGGCTGAGGGCTACCCAGTCGGCCATCCTCGCATGCATCGTGATTTGGTCGGTCACGGACAGTTGCGCAAAATTATGCGAAATGGTCAACCATTTGTTTTGCTGCTGTGCTGTCAGCGCACCCCACTGCGCACCCAATGGTGCCAAGGCTTGTTTTTGCCTGGGGGTCAGTTGTTGCCATGCCTGTGAGACTGGTGCCGCCTTGATTTGTGGTGCACTGGCCCTGGGGGCGGCCGGCGTTGGGGCCGTTGGAGCTGGCGTTTGCGCGCCAGTGCTGGTCAAACAGACCGACAGGAGCCACCCGCAAGCCATTTTCAGGGCTGTTGCAGGGCGGTGTTGCCGGCTGTTGGCCATGTCAGTCATGTGTGGTTCCTGCCCCGAGGTCCTGTTTTAAAAACTGTGCAAAGCCGACATCGGTGTAGGCGGCAGGCGGCAATTCGTCGGTGAGCAAGGCTGAATCGGTGGCTGCGATTTCAGAGATGATGCTGTCTTGTTGCACCCAATGAATCGCCATCAAGCCCACCACCAGAGCCACCAAAGGCAGTGCAGATGCCAGAATGCTCCAAAGGTTCAGGCCTTCATCGGCGGGCGCAGTCAGGCTACCGTCGTGGTTCATTTGTGCCTGTTTCGCCAGCCGTGGCTGCACCAGTGGTTTGCGCTGGGAGATTGCCAGTTGGCGTGCCACGCGCAGACGTTCGCTGATGTCGTGGGGCAGATTGGGTGTGGCCAAACTCAGTTGGCCTGAAAAGTACTGTCCCCAGCGGTCAATGTCATGCTCGGTCGGTGTATTGTGGATTTTCATGGTCTGATTCCTTGTGTTCCCAAGGTTTTGCTCAAGGCTTGAATGGCCCGAGAACAATGGGTTTTGACGCTGCCTTCTGAGCAGCCCATCACGGCAGCTGTTTCTGCAATATCCAGCTCCTCCCAGTAACGCAGCAGGAAGGCTTCTCGTTGACGTGGCGGCAAAGCCATGACCGCTGTTTCGATGTGCTCAAGGGTTTGTACGCGCCCCACCCACTGTTCTGCGCTTTCTGTGGCCGCTTCGTTTGAGGTGTCGGCGGTCACTTCCAGCAGATCAAAGTCGCCTTCTGTATCGCCAGAACCGAAGTCACTCAGGTTGCTGAAAAGCGCATTGCGGGTTTTTTGCCGACGAAACCAGTCCAGCATGGTGTTGGACAGGATGCGCTGAAACAGCAGGGGCAGCTCGGCCACGGGCTTGTCTGCGTAGTTGGTGCACAGCTTGATCATGCTGTCTTGCAGGATGTCCAGGGCGGCATCCTCGTTCCGGACATGGTAGTAGGCGCGTTTGAACGCCTTTTTTTCCATGTTTTTCAGAAATTCTGAGAGTTCCGCGTCGGATGCCAACTTTTTTCAGCGTCCGCGTCAGCGGTGCTTTTGCCTGTGTTTGAGGTGGGAGATGAACTGGTTTGCCAAGCGACTTGAGTTCCAACGGTGCGAATTATGGCACTTGCCGTGCGTTTGTGGCTTGGTTTTTGGAGGGGGCTTTGACAAATGCGATAATGCGCGATTGCAATTGAAAAAAAGCAAACGGATCACCGTCCGGCACTTTTACAGTTTGGTGCCCATGTCTGTGGTCTCAAGTCCCAAAGCCACTTCACAAGAGTCGAGCCCAGGGGCACCCAAGGTTTTTCGTTAGAGAAATTCACAAAGGTTGAATATATGGAAATCAACAAAGCCGAATCGGCATCTGGTTCTGCGGGCGCTCAAGAATTGCGCGGCGCAGAAATTCTCGTCAAAGCGCTTCAGGCTGAAAACGTGCAATACATCTGGGGATACCCCGGTGGTGCCGTGCTTCACATCTACGACGCTTTTTACAAACAAGACACCATTCAGCATGTGCTGGTGCGTCACGAGCAGGCGGCTGTGCACGCGGCCGATGGCTTTGCCCGTGCCACAGGCGAAGTGGGTGTGGCATTGGTCACCTCGGGCCCCGGCCTGACCAATGCGGTGACCGGTATCGCTACCGCTTACATGGACAGCATTCCCATGGTGATCATCAGCGGGCAAGTGCCCACTGCGGCCATCGGTCTGGATGCGTTCCAGGAGTGCGACACCGTAGGCATCACCCGTCCCATCGTGAAGCACAATTTCCTGGTCAAAGACGCCAAAGACATGGCCGAGATCATGAAAAAGGCCTTCCACATTGCACGCAGTGGCCGCCCTGGTCCCGTGGTGGTGGACGTGCCCAAAGACGTGTCTTTCAACAAGGCGCTGTATTCGGGCTATCCCGAGTCGGTCGAGATGCGTTCTTACAACCCCGTACGCAAAGGCCACGGCGGGCAGATCCGCAAGGCCCTGCAGCTGCTGATGTCGGCCAAGCGCCCCTACATTTACACAGGTGGTGGCGTGTTGTTGAGCAACGCCAGCCCGGAGTTGCGGGCTTTGGTGGACATGCTCAACGTGCCTGTCACCAACACCTTGATGGGTTTGGGCGCTTTTCCGGCCACGGACCGCCGTTTCCTGGGCATGCTGGGGATGCATGGCACCCTGGAAGCCAACAACGCCATGCAAAACTGCGATGTCTTGCTGGCGGTGGGTGCACGTTTTGACGACCGGGTGATTGGCAATCCCAAGCACTTTGCGTCGGTGGACCGCAAGATCATCCACATCGACATCGATCCGTCCAGCATTTCCAAGCGCGTCAAAGTGGATGTGCCGATCGTGGGTGACGTGAAGGATGTGTTGACTGAATTGATGGGCATGATCCGTGAGTCGGGCCTCAAGCCCGATGCACAGGCGCTGGGCCAGTGGTGGGAGACCATTGAAGGCTGGCGCAGCCGTAATTGCATGAAGTACGACAGCAACAATTCGGTGGTGATCAAGCCCCAAAAGGTCATTGAAACTTTGTGGGACATGACCAAGGATGCCGACGCCTACATCACCTCTGATGTGGGTCAGCACCAGATGTGGGCTGCCCAGTACTACAAGTTCAACGAGCCACGCCGCTGGATCAACTCGGGTGGCTTGGGCACCATGGGTGTGGGCATTCCCTACGCCATGGGCATCAAGCTGGCCAAGCCGGACAGTGAAGTGTTCTGCGTGACGGGTGAAGGCTCGGTACAGATGTGTATTCAGGAATTGTCCACCTGCCTGCAATACAACACGCCGATCAAAATTGTGGCGCTGAACAACCGCTATCTGGGCATGGTGCGTCAGTGGCAAGAGATCGAATATTCTGGCCGTTACAGCCACAGCTACATGGACGCTTTGCCCAACTTTGTGAAGTTGGCCGAAGCCTATGGCCATGTGGGCATTTTGGTCGAACGTCCTGAAGACGTAGAGCCTGCATTGCGCGAGGCCCGCAGACTGAAAGACCGCACTGTTTTTCTGGACATCCGCACGGACCCTACGGAGAACGTGTTCCCCATGGTTCAGGCTGGCAAGGGCATCACCGAGATGCTCATGGGCGTGGAGGATCTGTGATCATGAAACACATCATCGCTGTACTGATTGAAAACGAAGCCGGGGCGCTGTCCCGCGTGGTGGGTCTGTTTTCGGCCCGTGGTTACAACATCGAGTCCCTCACGGTGGCCCCCACCGAAGACCCCAGCCTGTCGCGCATGACCATCCAGACCACCGGGTCGGATGACGTGATCGAGCAGATCACCAAGCACCTGAACCGCCTGATCGAGGTGGTCAAGGTGGTGGACCTGACCGAAGGTGCCTACACCGAGCGCGAACTGATGCTCGTGAAGGTGCGCGCCGTGGGCAAAGAGCGTGAAGAAATGAAACGCATGGCCGACATCTTTCGCGGCCGCGTGATCGACGTCACCGACAAGAGTTACACCATTGAGCTCACCGGTGACCAGTCCAAGAACGACGCCTTCCTCGAGGCGATCGACCGTAGCGCCATTTTGGAGACCGTGCGCACTGGTGCGTGCGGTATCGGGCGCGGCGAGCGCATCCTGCGCGTCTAAATCCACCCATTGAACCTGTTTATTCCTAAGGAGAACCCTGTGAAAGTTTTTTACGACAAAGATTGCGATCTGAGCGTCATCAAGGGCAAGACTGTTGCCATCATCGGTTACGGCTCACAAGGCCACGCACACGCCCAGAACCTGAACGACAGCGGCGTCAAAGTGGTCGTCGGTCTGCGCAAAGGTGGCGCATCGTGGGACAAAGTCGGCAAGGCTGGACTGACCGTGATGGAAGTCAACGACGCGGTCAAAGCGGCCGACGTGGTCATGATCTTGTTGCCTGACGAGCAAATCGCCGACGTGTACACCAACAATGTGGCCCCCCACATCAAGCAAGGCGCTTCGTTGGCTTTCGCCCACGGCTTCAACGTGCACTACAACCAAGTCGTTCCCCGCGAAGACCTGGATGTGTGGATGGTCGCACCCAAGGCCCCAGGCCACACCGTGCGCAACACCTACACCCAAGGTGGCGGCGTGCCTCACCTGGTGGCGATTCATCAGGACAAGAGCGGCAAAGCACGCGCTTTGGCCCTGAGCTATGCCATGGCCAACGGTGGCGGCAAAGCCGGCATCATTGAAACCAACTTCAAAGAAGAGACCGAAACCGACTTGTTCGGTGAGCAGGCTGTTCTGTGCGGCGGTGCGGTTGAGCTGATCAAAATGGGTTACGAGACTTTGGTGGAAGCCGGTTACGCCCCTGAAATGGCTTACTTCGAGTGCTTGCACGAGTTGAAGTTGATCGTTGACCTGATCTACGAAGGTGGTATCGGCAACATGAACTACTCGATCTCGAACAACGCCGAATACGGCGAGTACGTGACAGGTCCTGAGGTGATCAACGCGCAAAGCCGTGAAGCCATGCGCAACGCCTTGAAGCGCATCCAGACTGGCGAATACGCCAAGATGTTCATCTTGGAAGGTCGCACCAACTACCCAAGCATGACGGCCCGCCGCCGCTTGACTTCCGAGCACTCCATTGAAGTCGTGGGCGCCCAGTTGCGCGCCATGATGCCCTGGATTGCGAAAAACAAACTGGTTGACAAGACCCGTAACTGATCTCGCCTTTCTGGTGATTTTAAAAAGGCCACTGCGGTGGCCTTTTTCAATGGGCGTTCACGCTGGCTTAAACTTGTGCGTTCGAGGTTGGCGCAGTGGGCCCGCTCAACAGGAGAAGACGATGAACAACGGTTACGAAAAATCTGAAGACATGGACGCGCCGATGCCCGCACGCAAACCCTCCAAGGGCATTTACATGCTGCCCAACATGATCACGCTGGCCGCGCTGTTCGCTGGTTTTTATGCCGTGGTCATGGCGATCAACGGGCGTTTTGATCTGGCCACGGTCGGTATCTTCTGCGCCATGGTGCTGGATAGCTTGGACGGAAGGGTGGCCCGCATGACGAACACCCAGAGTGCTTTTGGTGAGCAGATGGACTCGCTGTCCGACATGGTCTCCTTTGGCGCGGCGCCCGCGCTGATCGCTTACGTCTGGACGCTCAAAGAATTGGGGCGATGGGGCTGGATTGCGGCATTCGTGTATTGCTCCTGTGCGGCGTTGCGCCTGGCCCGCTTCAACGTGAACACGGCAGTGGTGGACAAGCGTTACTTTCAAGGCTTGCCATCGCCTGCGGCAGCCGCTTTGGTGATGGGTTTTGTCTGGATCATGTTTGAGAACGCCATCCCCGCCAAAACCGTGGCCTGGGGCATGTTTGCCGTTTGCCTGTTCGCGGGGCTGACGATGGTGACCAATGTGCCGTTTTACAGCTTCAAGGACATGCACATGAAAAAAAGCGTGCCCTTTGCCACGCTGGTTCTGGTGGCCTTGGGCATTGCGGTGGTCAACATCGATCCGCCGACGGTCTTGTTTGCGCTCTTTGTGGGCTATGGCCTGAGCGGTTACGTCATCTATGTGTGGCGCAAGGCCAAAGGCCAGCCCACCAGCATGATCAGCACGTCCACCGACGAGCCAGAAGAGCGCGGATTGCACCAGTGATGTCCATTGAACGACAGCGCGAATTTTGAACTGTGCTACAGTGTTCGTATGAATTTTTCTTTGTTTGCACTACTGCTACTGCCCAACGGGCGGGATGTGTAGCGCACGCAAACATTTTCCCAAAAGGCCCGTATGCCATCCGCAACGGGCCTTTTGCTTTTTTGCTTGGACTTGCGGGTATTTGACCAGGAGTGAACATGGCTGACAAACTGATTATTTTCGACACCACCTTGCGCGACGGCGAGCAATCGCCCGGCGCCTCCATGACCCGCGATGAAAAGCTGCGCATTGCCCGGCAACTGGAGCGTCTGCGTGTGGACGTGATCGAAGCTGGTTTTGCGGCCAGCTCCAATGGCGACTTCGAGGCGGTCAAAACCATTGCAGACGCCATCAAGGATTCCACCATTTGCTCCTTGTCCCGTGCCAATGACCGTGATATTTCACGTGCCGCTGAAGCGCTCAAAGGCGCGAACAGCAGCCGCATTCACACCTTCATTGCCACATCGCCCTTGCACATGGAAAAGAAACTGCGCATGACGCCTGACCAGGTGTTTGAGCAGGCCAAGCAATCGGTCCGTTTCGCCCGCAATCTGGTCGGCGATATCGAGTTCAGCCCGGAAGACGGTTACCGCAGCGACATGGATTTTCTCTGCCGCATCTTGGAAGCTGTCATCACCGAAGGTGCGACCACCATCAACGTGCCCGATACGGTGGGTTATGCGGTGCCTGAGTTGTATGGTGAATTCATCCGCACATTGCGTGAACGCATTCCCAACTCGGACAAAGCCATTTGGTCCGTACATTGCCACAACGATCTGGGCATGGCGGTCGCCAATTCCCTGGCGGGTGTGAAGATTGGCGGTGCCCGTCAGGTCGAGTGCACCATCAACGGATTGGGAGAGCGTGCGGGCAATTGCTCGCTCGAAGAGGTCGTGATGGCTGTCAAGACGCGTCGCGACTATTTTGGTCTGGACATCGGCATCGACACCAGCCACATCGTGGCGGCCAGCCGCATGGTCAGCCAAACCACGGGTTTTGTGGTTCAGCCGAACAAAGCCGTGGTGGGCGCCAATGCCTTTGCCCACGCCTCGGGCATTCATCAAGATGGCGTGCTCAAGGCCCGTGACACCTACGAAATCATGCGTGCCGAAGATGTGGGTTGGTCCACCAACAAGATCGTGCTGGGCAAGCTCAGTGGCCGCAATGCGTTCAAGCAGCGCTTGCAGGACTTGGGTGTCACGCTGGACAGTGAAACCGAGATCAACAACGCGTTTGCCAAATTCAAGGAATTGGCCGACCGCAAGAGTGAGATCTTTGACGAAGACATTTTGGCGCTGGTGGGCGATGAGAGCGTGACGGTCGAAAAAGAGCAGTACGGTTTTGTCTCGATGGCTCAGCACAGTGAGACCGGTGAGCGGCCCCATGCGGCGGTTGTCTTTACGGTGGAAGGCAAGGAAGTTCGCGCCGAGTCCGATGGCAATGGCCCTGTGGATGCGTCGCTGAAGGCCATTGAATCCCATGTCAAGAGCGGCGCGGAAATGGTGCTGTACTCGGTCAACGCCATCAGTGGCTCTACCGAAAGTCAGGGCGAAGTGACGGTGCGTTTGCAAAACAGCGGCCGTGTGGTCAATGGCGTCGGTTCGGACCCGGACATTGTGGTGGCCTCGGCCAAGGCTTATCTCAGTGCCCTCAATAAATTGCAAAGCAAGGCGGATCGGGTCGCTGCGCAGGGTTGAAAGTACTTATTATTGGGTACTATTTGGCTTCAATAAAGTCACGCAAGTCTTTGTTCTTGCGTGACTTTTTTATTTGTGTACACTTGGAAATAATTTCCAAATCTTTGATTCAAGATGCCAGTGATTCGCCCCATTTCTCCGTTCCCTATGCAAATTTCTGGCCGATGGGCGCAAGGAATGGCAGCGGCCTTAACCGTCGGCGTGCTGTTGGCCATGAGCGCTGTGCCAAGCGCCGCGTGGGCACAGAATAAAACAGCAGCAGCCAAAAAACGTCCTGCAGTTGCTGTTTCTAAAACCGTCAAAAAATCCCAGGCAAGCGCCCCAAAAACCGACAAAAAGCGTACGCGTGTCGCTGTGCAAAACGCTGTGCCCATGCGTGCGTCTTATGGCCAGATGGCCGGCCTGCACGCCGCAGCGGACCCGTTGGATTTGCGTTCGAGCGTTGCGCTGGTCATTGATCAGGACACCCGTGAAGTCCTGTTTCGCAAAAATGACCATGCGGTGTTGCCCATCGCCTCGCTGACGAAGTTGATGACGGGCCTGGTCATTTCTGATGCCCGATTGCCCATGTCCGAGATGATCGCCATCACCCAGGCTGACGTGGACACCGAAAAAGGCAGTTCGTCGCGTTTGGCCGTGGGCACGGTGCTCAGTCGTGGTGATTTGCTGCATCTGGCGTTGATGTCCAGCGAAAACCGTGCGGCACATGCCCTGGGCCGCACTTTTCCGGGTGGGCTCGATGTTTTTGTGTCGCACATGAATGCCCGGGCACAGGCTTTGGGCATGGTGGATACGCGCTATGTGGAGCCAACGGGCCTGTCCAGCCGCAACCAGTCCAGTGCCAATGATCTGGCTGTGTTGGTGGGTGCTGCGCACAAAGAGCCAGTTTTGCGTGAACTGTCCACTTCGCATGGCCGCGAGATTGAAGTGGGCCACCGCACCCTCCAATACAACAACACCAACCGCTTGGTGAAAAGTGCGGATTGGGACATTGGTCTGCAAAAAACAGGTTACATCTCGGAAGCGGGTCAATGCCTTGTGATGCAGGCACAAGTGGCTGGACGCAAATTGATCATGGTGTTTCTGGACTCTGCAGGCAAACTCAGCCGTATCGCAGACGCGGAACGTGTCCGTCGCTGGGTTGAAAAATCCTCAGGTGCCACAGGTACTCGGCATTCGGCGCTGGCAGACCAGTTGCCCGGCTGATCGGCTGGCAACATGAAAAAAGGCCTCGATGAGGCCTTTTTTCATGAGCGCAGCTTTTCAGTGGTCGCCGTGATAGCCCAAGGTTCTGGAGATCTCATGCGCAGTAGCCTGTAGCTTGGGCAACCAGCCTTCGTCCAGGCGGTCTGTGGGGGCTGAGATGGACAAGCCGGCCAGCAATTTTCCTTGGTCGTCGTAGATGCCGGCCGCAATGCAGCGCACACCCATCTCCAACTCTTCGTTGTCACGGGCAATGCCGTATTGCTTGACGCGTGCCAACTCTCTTTCGAGCACCTGCAGTTGGGTGATGCTGTTGCGTGTCTGGCCCAGCAGTCCGGTGCGGGTGGCATAAGACCGAACACGCAAGGGGTCATCTGCCGCCAAGAAGAGCTTGCCCACCGAGGTCAGGTGCAACGGCGCACGTCCACCGATGGCCCTCACCACCTGCATGCCTGAGCGTTCGCTGTAAGCCCGCTCGATGTACACGATCTCATCGCCTTGCCGCATGCTGAGGTTCACCGGCTGTTGGATGAGTTTGTGCAAATCACGCATGGGGGTCAGTGCGGCGTCACGCACATTCAAGCGTCCTTTGACCAGGTTGCCCAGCTCCAGAAGTCGCATGCCCAAGCGGTAATTGCCCGCTTCTGGCCGGTCCACAAATCGACCTGTGGCCAAGTCGTTCAAGATGCGGTGCGCTGTCGACGGGTGCAAGCCTGTTTTTTCGCTGATTTCCTTCAAAGAGATCGCCTCCTCGCGTGAAGCGAGAACGTCAATCAGCGAGAACATGCGCTCAATGACCTGGATCGTCGGGGTCGGCGTGAGGGCAGGGTTTTTTTTCATGGTGTCGGTTGGCAGTCGTTAAATTTTACACTGTGAAACCGAGGCATTCATGTCAAAGCCTGCCATTGGCCATGCTGCCGTATTTCGCAAGGTTGAAAACGGGACTTGTAGTTCATTTTGGGGCTGCTCTCGATCCAGTAGCCCAGGTAGACATAAGGCAGCTGCAGTTGCGCGGCCTGCTGGATTTGCCACAGCACGCCGAACGTGCCGTAGCTCGCGTTGTCTTCAGGCGCGTAAAACGTATAGACAGCCGACAAACCGTGGTTCAGGACATCCACGATGCTGATCATTTTCAGCTGGCCCAGCTGACCTTCTTGCGCCGGCGCTCGAAACTCAACGATGCGGGAGTTGACCCTGCTTTGCAGCAAAAACTGGTTGTATTGGTCCACGCTGTCGTGGTCCATGCCGCCACCGGGGTGGCGGCTGGTTTGGTAGCGCAAATACAAAGCATAGTGATCGGGGTCGAACTGCAGGTCGAGGACACGGACCTGCAAGTTCTGGTGGGCGCGCCAGGCGCGGCGCTGGCTGCGGTCGGGCTTGAACGCATTGACCTGGATACGCAGAGGCTGGCAGGCCTGACAGCCATCGCAGTATGGGCGGTAGGTGAACATGCCGCTGCGGCGAAAACCCTGCTCCACCAGATCGGCATACACCTCGTTTTGAATCAGGTGGCTGGGGGTTGCCACTTGGGAGCGTGCTGAGCGGTCCGGCAGGTAACTGCAGGCATAAGGTGCCGTGGCGTAAAACTGCAAGGCCTGAATGGGGAGGTCTTTGAGGTGGGTCACGACGTGTTGTCCAAAGCCGTCAACGTCTCCCAGTATAGGGTTTGCTGTGCCCATGCGACGGGAGGTTTCTGGCCCGCTTGTGTGACGTGCGCCACAAAATCAGCGCGGGGCATTTCTTGTGCGCCCAATGAGGCCAGGTGCCGGGTGTTTTGCTGGCAGTCGATGGCTGCAATGCCGTGTTTCAGACAAACACTGACCAAACTGGCCAAGGCCATTTTGGAGCCATCGGTCACCGTGGTGAACATTGACTCCCCAAACACAGCGTGACCCAGGGCCACAAAGTAAAGACCTGCGACCAGCTCACCGTTCAGCCAGACTTCAACGCTGTGTGCATGTCCTGCGCGGTGCAGGTCTTCGTAGGCCGCCACCATCGCCGGAACGATCCAGGTGCCACTTTGCCCCGCTCTGGGTGACGTACTGCAGCGGCGGATGACCTGGCTGAAGTCGCGGTCAAAAGTCAGTGCAAAACCGGGCTGATGCAAACAGCGTTTGAGTGTTTGGCGCAACGAACGGTAAAAACGAAAACGCGCCACATGCAGCACCATCCGGGGATCCGGGCTCCACCACAGCACGGGTTGACCCGTACTGAACCATGGGAAAACCCCTTGGCTGTACGACTCCAGCAAGCGTGGTACAGACAGGTCATACCCTGCGGCCAGCAAGCCCGGGGCGGGGGATTCTGCACCCCAGGCCAGATGGACTGCTGGCAATGCTTCGTCGGCTTCAATCCAGGGCAGGTCAGGTGGTTCGGTCGCGCTTGGCATGGGGGACATTACACATTAAAAGGTACACGTTGTTTGTGGCAGGTCGCCCGTATCGCGGGTTTTTTGGGTTTATCCTTCAAAGCATGCCATTGGCCTTGTTGTTTTGTGTCTTTCATCTCCGCGAAATGCGACGTTCATGAGCCCTTTTTTGCATGCTTGGTTGAAGCCCGATTGGCCCGCGCCACAGCGGGTTCAGACCGTGATGACCGATCGACAGGGTGGTGTGTCGCAAGCCCCTTGGGACAGCATGAATCTGGGCGACCATGTGGGGGATTTACCGGACAGCGTGCAAATCAACCGCCAACGCCTGCAGCTGGCCTTGGGCGCCCGGCCTGTTTTTTTAAAGCAAGTCCATGGTGTTCAGGCTGTGCTGCTGGACGCCGCCAGTGAAGATGGCATGCAGGCCGATGCGTGCATCGCGGTGGACGCGGGGGTGGCTTGCACCATCATGGTGGCCGACTGTTTGCCGGTGTTGCTGTGCGACACCACTGGGCATTGGGTGGCGGCTGCGCACGCGGGTTGGCGTGGCCTGGCCGGTGAAGACGGCACTGGCGTGCTGGAAGCCTTGCTGGACTCGTCGCCCTTGTGCGATACGCCACCAGGCGACCTGCTGGTCTGGCTTGGCCCGTGTATCGGCCCTCAAGCGTTTGAGGTGGGGCCTGAAGTGGTGGCCGCTTTTGGCGACATGGATCCTGCTGCAGCCGTGTTTTTTACACCTTTGTCGCAGGGCAAATGGCTGGCCGATTTGGCCGGTCTGGCCCGGTTGCGCTTGCAGCGCAGGGGCGTGACGCGCATTTTTGGCAACAACAGCCAGCCGGACTGGTGCACGGTGACGCAGGCTTCACGGTTCTTTTCTCACCGGCGTGATGCCCGTGTCCTCGGGCAATCCGGCCGCATGGCCGCTTGCATCTGGCTCACGCCTTGATGGAGGAAGCCCAGATTGTGCTTGAACCGTTTCTTCTGCATGTTGCCGGGCTTTGCGGCGCAAGGGCGTGCCCATCACATACACGACCAACGCCATGGGCAAAGCGCCATACAAAAGAAAGGTGATGACGGCGCCCAAGACACTGCCTTGGGTACTCAACGCTTCAACCAGCGCCATCATCAAGGTCACATAAAGCCAAGCAATCACGATCAAGTACATTATTTCAATCTTTGTAATTTGGGAGACATCAAATTGACAGATACTGAAGGTAACCGATTCCAAATAAGAATTTCAGGAGACAAGTCATGACGGCACCCACACCGGAATTTTGGGCGCAATTGGGCGAGGGTTTTCAGCAAAACCTGTCCAAAAGTTGGGGGCAGGCCATGCAGCATTTCCAGACCATGGATCTGGGCGGACTCAAGTCCAGTGCGGACACGGCGGCGCCACAGCTCAAATTCTCACCTGAAAAGATCCAGGCGCTGCAAGGCCAGTACTTCAAAGATGCCTCTGATTTGTGGAATCAGAGTCTGCACAACAGCCTGCAAGTCAAGGACCGCCGTTTCTCTGGTGAAGCCTGGGCGTCCAATCCGGTGGCGGCCTTCAATGCGTCCACGTATTTGCTCAATGCCCGCACCTTGATGGGCCTGGCCGATGCGGTGGATGCCGATGAAAAAACCCGCACCCGCGTTCGCTTTGCCATCGAACAATGGGTGGCGGCTGCCGCACCCAGCAACTTCCTGGCCTTCAACGCCGAAGCGCAAAAGAAAGCGGTCGAGACCAAGGGCGAAAGCATAGCCAAAGGCGTGAAAAACCTGATGCACGACATGCAGCAGGGACACGTCTCGATGACGGACGAAAGTCTGTTCGAGGTCGGCAAGAACGTGGCGACCACCGAAGGCGCTGTGGTGTTCGAGAACGAATTTTTCCAGCTCATCGAATACAAGCCCCTGACCGCCAAGGTTTACGAAAAGCCGTTCTTGTTGGTCCCGCCTTGCATCAACAAGTTCTACATCCTCGATCTGCAGCCTGAAAATTCGCTGATTCGCTATGCGGTCAGTCAGGGCCACCGCACCTTCGTGGTCAGCTGGCGCAACCCTGACGAGTCCATGGCGCAGAAAACCTGGGACGACTACATTGAGCATGCCGCCCTTGAGGCGATCCGCGTGGTGCAAGCCATCACGGGTGCACCCAAGATCAACGCGCTGGGTTTCTGTGTGGGCGGCACCATTTTGTCCACCGCGCTGGCCGTGCTGGCTGCGCGTGGCGAGAAGCCAGTGGCCAGCGCCACCTTCCTCACCACGCTGATCAACTTCACCGACACCGGCATTCTGGACGTGTTCATTGACGACAATTTCGTCAAGTTCCGTGAAATGCAAATGGGCCAAGGCGGGCTGCTCAAGGGGCAGGACCTGGCATCCACGTTCAGCTTTTTGCGCCCGAACGACCTGGTGTGGAACTATGTGGTGGGCAATTACCTCAAGGGCGAAACACCGCCGCCCTTTGACTTGCTGTATTGGAACAGCGATTCGACCAACTTGCCCGGGCCGTTTTATGCCTGGTACCTGCGCAACACCTATCTGGAAAACAACCTGGTCAAGCCAGGCCAAGTCACCGTTTGCGGTGAAAGCATTGACTTGCGCCAGCTGGATTTGCCGGTCTACATCTACGGCTCACGCGAAGACCACATCGTGCCCATTGGTGGCGCGTATGCCAGCACCCAGGTGTTGCCGGGCAAAAAGCGTTTTGTCATGGGGGCATCGGGGCACATTGCCGGGGTGATCAACCCGCCGGCTGCCAAAAAGCGCAGCCATTGGTTGAGTGAGGGCAACCAGTTCCCAGCCGATGTGAACGACTGGATCAGCAATGCCAAGGAACAACCCGGCAGCTGGTGGACCGATTGGGCTGACTGGCTCAAAAGCCATGCTGGAAAATCCATCGCCGCGCCAAAAACCTATGGCAAAACCCGCCAATTCAAGGCCATCGAAGCGGCGCCTGGCCGCTACGTCAAAGCCAAAGCCTGATTTTTTTACCCTACGGAGACTTAGAAAATGGAAGACATCGTTATCGTTTCAGCTGCTCGCACCGCTGTGGGCAAGTTTGGTGGTTCGCTGGCCAAGACCCCCGCTACCGAGTTGGGCAGCATCGTGATCAAGGCCTTGCTGGAGCGCAGCGGCTTGCCAGCCGATGCCATTGGCGAAGTCATCATGGGCCAAGTGCTGGCCGCTGGCGTGGGTCAGAACCCGGCCCGACAGGCCATGATGAAAGCGGGCGTGGCCAAAGAGACACCGGCGCTGACCATCAACGCTGTTTGCGGCTCGGGCCTGAAGGCGGTCATGCTGGCCGCGCAAGCTGTGGCGTGGGGTGACAGTGAAATTGTGATCGCCGGTGGCCAGGAAAACATGAGCGCCAGCCCACATGTGCTGAATGGCAGCCGTGATGGCCAGCGCATGGGTGACTGGAAGATGACCGACACCATGATCGTGGACGGTCTGTGGGACGTTTACAACCAATACCACATGGGCATCACTGCCGAGAACGTGGCCAAGGCCCAGGGCATCACCCGAGAAATGCAGGACGCTTTGGCCGCTGCCAGCCAGCGCAAGGCCGCTGCCGCCCAGGACGCTGGCAAATTCAAGGACGAAATCGTGGATGTGCTGATTCCCCAGCGCAAGGGCGATGCGCTGGTATTCAATACCGACGAGTTCATCAACAAGAAAACCACCACCGAAGTTTTGGCAGGATTGCGCCCTGCGTTCGACAAGGCGGGCAGCGTCACGGCTGGCAATGCCTCCGGCCTCAACGATGGCGCTGCAGCCGTCATGGTCATGAGTGCCAAGAAGGCCGCTGCTTTGGGCCTCAAGCCTTTGGCTCGCATTGCCGCTTTCGGCACCAGCGGTCTGGATCCTGCCATCATGGGCATGGGGCCGGTGTCGGCATCGCAAAAGGCGCTGGCCCGTGCGGGCTGGAAAGCCTCTGACGTGGATTTGTTTGAGCTCAACGAAGCCTTTGCCGCGCAAGCCTGTGCGGTCAACCTGGCGCTGGACATTGATCCGGCCAAGGTCAACGTCAATGGCGGTGCGATCGCCATCGGCCATCCTATCGGTGCGTCCGGTTGCCGTATTTTGGTCACTTTGCTGCACGAAATGCAGCGCACCCAGGCACAAAAAGGCCTGGCTGCACTGTGCATCGGCGGCGGCATGGGCGTGTCGCTGGCGGTCGAGCGCGTATAAAAAACTGTACTGCTCAAGTGGCGTTGGTTGGCGCACTGCTCACCGTATAAGGGCAGCCACCCATCGCCGCTTGAACGGGCTTCCATGATTTCACTTCACTCATAAATAGGAGACAACACATGAGTCAAAAAGTAGCTTACGTCACAGGGGGCATGGGCGGCATTGGTACCGCGATCTGCCAGCGCCTTCACCAGGAGGGCTTCAAGGTCATCGCTGGTTGCGGTCCGACCCGTGACTACACCAAATGGCTGGACGAGCAAAAAACGCTGGGCTTTACGTTCTATGCATCGGTGGGCAATGTCGGTGACTGGGATTCCACCGTCGAGGCTTTCAGCAAGACCAAAGCCGAACATGGCAGCATCGACGTACTGGTCAACAATGCTGGCATCACCAAAGACCGCATGTTCCTGAAAATGAGCCGCGACGATTGGGATGCTGTGATGAACACCAACCTGGACTCCATGTTCAACGTGACCAAGCAAGTGGTTGCCGACATGGTAGAAAAGGGCTGGGGCCGCATCATCAACATCAGCTCGGTCAACGGTGAAAAGGGTCAGGCAGGCCAGACCAATTACTCGGCCGCCAAAGCCGGTATGCACGGTTTCTCGATGGCGCTGGCCCAGGAAATGGCGACCAAAGGCGTGACCGTGAACACCGTGTCGCCGGGTTATATCGGCACCGACATGGTCAACGCCATCCGTCCTGATGTGCTGGAAAAGATTGTGGCCACCGTGCCGGTCAAACGCTTGGGCAAGCCCAGCGAAATCGCATCCATCATTGCCTGGCTGGCCAGCGAAGAGGGCGGTTACGCCACCGGTGCTGACTTCTCGGTCAACGGCGGTTTGCACATGGGTTGATGCGTGCATCAGCCACAAAAAAACCCGCCTCGGCGGGTTTTTTTGTGTCGGCACGGGAGGCGTTCAGTGGCCAGCCTGTTTGCCCGTGCCCACCATCTGCATGGCCGAGGCGATGAGGCCCGAGACCTCTGTCATGTTGCCCGGCACGATGAGCGTGGTCTTGGCGTCTTGCGCCACTTTGGCATAGGCGTGCACCGCTTGTTCTGCCACTTTCAACTGCACGGCCTGCTCACCACCGGGCTGGCAGATAGCAGCAGCAATGCGCTCGATGGCTTGTGCCGTGGCATTGGCCATTTCCATGATGGCCGCGGCATCACCTTGGGCCTTGTTGATGGCGGCCTGTTTTTCACCCTCTGATCGCGCAATGAAGGCTTCGCGCTCGCCCGTGGCAATGTTGATTTGCTCTTGGCGGCGACCTTCCGAGGCGGCGATCAATGCCCGTTTTTCACGCTCTGCCGTGATTTGCGATTGCATGGCGTGCAGGATTTCGCTGGGCGGTGTCAGGTCCTTGATCTCGTAGCGCAGCACCTTCACGCCCCAGTTCAGGGCCGCTTCGTCGATGGCAGCGACGACCTGTGCGTTGATGATGTCGCGCTCCTCAAAGGTCTTGTCCAGTTCCAGCTTGCCGATCACGCTGCGCAGGCTGGTTTGTGCCAGCTGCGTCACGGCCATGATGTAGTTGGATGAGCCGTAGCTGGCCAGTTTGGGGTCGGTGACCTGAAAGTAAAGGATGCCGTCCACCTGCAATTGGGTGTTGTCGCGCGTGATGCAAATCTGGCTGGGCACATCCAGCGGGATTTCTTTCAGGCTGTGTTTCTGGATCACGTTGTCGACAAACGGCACCACAAAATTCAGACCGGGTGTGAGGCTGGCGTGGTATTTGCCGAGTCGCTCGACGACCCAGGCGTGTTGTTGGGGCACGACCTTGACGGTTTTAACGACGAACAAGACGGCGATGACCAGGAAAAGAATGGCGATTTCCATGTGGAGACTCCCTTTGTAAAAACAAACTTCAAATTTTTTCGAGCACCAGGCGGTTGCCTTCAATCGCCTGGATGCGAAACAGCCCGGGCGATGGGGGCAGTGGGTCCCGGACCACGCCCGTCCAGAGGGCGCCCCGGTGTTTGACTTGCGCCAGGCCCTGGGCGTCCCAAGCGTCGACTTGAACCGTTTCGCCCACATCCAGATGCTGGTCCGCATCGCTCGATGCCGTCAGACCCGGCAGGCGATTGCGGTAAATGCTCCATAACACCACGGCCAGCCCACCGACGATGGCCGCAGTCACGAGCTGTGCCGTGAGCGATGCCCCGGTGTGCGCGGCCAGTGCCGCAGCGGCGGCGCCCACGGCCAGCATCAGCAGGTAAAACGTGCCGGTCGTCAGCTCCATGGCCACCAAAACACCGGTCACCAGCCACCAGATGGTCGGGTTGTTCATGCGCACACTCCTCTTGGTTGAATCCGTTCAGCGCCATGCTACCTTTTGTTCGCGTGTGGGTGTGCCTTGGCCGTGTCGCGGCAAGGATAATCAGTCCCATGCAATTTCCCGATACCCACCGCTGGCGTTTGTCTGTGGCCCCCATGATGGACTGGTCCGATAGGCATTGCCGTTACCTGCATCGCCTGTTGACGCGCCACACCTTGCTTTACACCGAGATGGTGACCACCGGCGCCTTGCGCCATGGCAGCGTGCAGCGGCACCTGCGCTTCAATGCCGAAGAACACCCTGTGGCCTTGCAGCTGGGGGGCAGCGATGCGGCCGATCTGGCCCTTGCCGCCAAGTTGGGCCAGGACTGGGGCTATGACGAAATCAACCTCAACTGCGGTTGTCCTTCAGACCGTGTGCAGCGCGGCGCTTTTGGGGCCTGCCTGATGAACGAGCCGCGCACCGTGGCCGATGGTGTCAAGGCCATGCTGGACGTGGTGGATGTGCCCGTGACGGTCAAGCACCGCATTGGCATTGACCGCATTGAAAGCTACGACTTTGTGCGCGATTTTGTGGGCACCGTCAGCGATGCCGGGTGCCGGGTGTTCATCGTGCACGCCCGCAACGCCTGGCTGGACGGCTTGAGCCCGAAAGAAAACCGGGAAATCCCGCCGCTGCGTTACGAGCTGGCTTACCAGCTCAAAAAAGATTTTCCTGGGCTGGTGATCGCCGTCAATGGCGGCATCAAGACCAACGAAGAAATTGCCCGCCATTTGCAACATGCCGACGGCGTGATGATTGGACGCGAAGCCTATTACAACCCCTGGCTGCTGGGCAGCTGGGATGCCACGTTTTACGGCGATGCCCATGCGGTGCCCAGCCGCGAAGCGGTGGAGGAGGCCATGGTGCGCTACATGGAGCGCGCCTTTGCCGAAGACGGTTGCCCCTGGTATGCGATTGCAAGGCACATGCTGGGGCTTTACCACGGTCAGCGTGGGGGGCGTTTGTGGCGCCAGGTGTGGAGTGACCACCGGCTCAAGCCTTTGCCGCCGCGTGAAGTGTGGCAACTGGCCCGCGAGGCACTGGCGCGGGGAGAGCGTTAAAGAACAGCCTTCGGCCGCAGGGGCGGCCTCCCACAAAAACCAGGAACCCTGTGGGAGAGGGCACCTGGCACGGCGCTCTGATGCCGGCCAACGCGGGGAGGGCGTGTTAGCTTGCGGCTTCCAGGCCGTTGGCAAAGTGGGCCTGCATGCGTGCGGCGGCTTCATCTGGTTGCCGCTCGGTCAGGGCTTGAACAATGGCCCGGTGCTCGGCCAGTGATTGCTCAATCCGGCCTTCCTTGAACAAGGAGCTGTGGCGGTTGAGCTTCATCACCTTGCGCAGATCGGCCACCATCTGGTCGCGCCAGCGGTTGCCTGCCAATGCCAGCAACAACCTGTGAAAGGTTTCGTTGATGTTGAAAAAGCGGTCACGGTCATGGCTGGCTTTTTCCAGCTCCAGGTGCAAGGCGCTGATCTGGGCCAGTTGTTCGGCGCTGGCACTTTGGGCTACGACACGGGCGGCGTCGGACTCCAGCAAGGCCAACAGGTGGTACACATCGCGCAGGTCTTTTTCGTTGACTTCGGTGACATAAGCGCCCCGGCGCACTTTCATGGTCACCAGGCCTTCAGCGGCCAGCACTTTCAGGGCTTCACGCAGGGGGGTACGGCTGATGCCCAGCGCCTCGGCAATGCGCAACTCGTCAATCCAGCTGCCGGGCTCCAGTTCGCGGGCGAAGATGCGCTGTCGCAGCAGTTCGGCGACTTCTTCGTACAGGGCGCGAGGGGCGAGAGACAGTGCGGACATGGTGTGGTGGCGTGGCGTCGAACGCACAGGGCTTGGAATGTGTATGAACAGCGTTTCAGATGCTGAATTGTAAGCCGGTTAGAATATTTTGCATCAATAATTATGAATCACAATGCGTGTCAGCCGGTATGCAGTCTTCCACTGCCAAAATCTGACCCAGTTACTTTTGTCCCGAAAGCCCAGCGCCATGACGTCCAAATCCTTTGAATTCAACGCTTCCAATCTGGAAGCCTGGCAAAAAGCCGCCACCAAGTCCGCGCCCGGCGGCGATGTGTCCGCGCTGAACTGGAAGACGCCCGACGGCATCGTCGTCAAACCGCTGTACACGGCAGCCGACACGGCCAACCTGCCTTACGTCAACACACTGCCGGGCTTTGAGCCCTTCTTGCGTGGCCCGCAGGCCACCATGTACGCGGTGCGCCCCTGGACGATCCGCCAGTACGCGGGCTTTTCGACCGCCGAAGAATCCAACGCCTTCTACCGCAAGGCCTTGGCCGCCGGTGGCCAGGGCGTGTCGGTGGCGTTTGACCTGGCCACGCACCGCGGCTACGACTCTGACCACCCGCGCGTGACGGGTGATGTGGGCAAGGCCGGTGTGGCGATCGACTCGGTCGAGGACATGAAGATCCTGTTCAATGAGATCCCGCTGGACAAGGTGTCGGTCTCGATGACCATGAACGGCGCAGTGTTGCCGGTGCTGGCCGGCTATGTGGTGGCGGCAGAAGAGCAGGGCGTGTCGCAGGACAAATTGAGCGGAACCATCCAGAACGACATCCTCAAGGAGTTCATGGTTCGCAACACCTACATCTACCCGCCCGAGCCGTCGATGAAGATCATCGGCGACATCATCGAGTACACGGCCAAGAACATGCCGAAGTTCAACTCGATCTCCATCAGTGGCTACCACATGCAGGAAGCCGGCGCCAACCAGGCGCTGGAGATGGCGTTCACGCTCGCCGACGGCAAGGAATATGTGAAGACGGCGATTGCCAAGGGCATGGACGTTGACGACTTCGCCGGTCGCCTGTCCTTCTTCTGGGCGGTGGGCATGAACTTCTACCTGGAGATCGCCAAGATGCGCGCGGCGCGCCTGTTGTGGTGCCGCATCATGAAGGGCTTTGAGGCCAAGAATCCCAAGAGCCTGATGCTGCGCACGCACAGCCAGACCTCCGGCTGGTCGCTGACCGAGCAAGACCCCTACAACAACGTGGTGCGTACCACCATCGAGGCCATGGCGGCCGTGTTCGGCGGCACCCAGTCGCTGCACACCAACTCGCTGGACGAAGCGATTGCGCTGCCCACCGAGTTCAGCTCGCGCATTGCCCGCAACACGCAACTCATCATTCAAGAAGAAACCCACATCACCAGCGTGATCGACCCTTGGGCCGGCAGCTACATGATGGAGAGCCTGACGCAAGAGATGGCCGACAAGGCTTGGGCCATCATCGAAGAAGTCGAAGCCATGGGCGGCATGACCAAAGCCGTGGACAGCGGCTGGGCCAAGCTCAAGATCGAAGCCGCAGCGGCCGAGAAGCAAGCCCGCATCGACTCGGGCAAGGACGTGATCGTGGGCGTCAACAAATACAAGCTGGCCAAAGAAGATGCCATGGACAGCTTGTCGATTGACAACGTGAAAGTGCGTGATGGCCAGATCGAACGCCTCAAGCACATCCGCGCCACCCGCGATACGGCCAAGGTGCAAGCTGCGCTTGACGCGTTGACTGCATCGGCCGAATCCGGTCAGGGCAACTTGCTGGACCTGGCCATCCAGGCCATCCGACTGCGCGCCACGGTGGGCGAAATCTCAGACGCGCTGGAAAAAGTTTTTGGGCGCCACCGCGCCGACACGCAAAAGGTGACTGGTGTGTACGCTGCCGCTTACGACTCGGCCGAAGGCTGGGAACAACTGCAAAAAGAAATCGCCGAGTTCGCAGAACAACATGGCCGCCGCCCTCGCGTGATGATCGCCAAGCTGGGCCAGGACGGCCACGACCGGGGCGCCAAAGTGGTGGCCACCGCCTATGCCGATCTGGGCTTTGACGTGGACATGGGCCCGCTGTTCCAGACGCCCGAAGAGTGCGCCCGCCAGGCGATTGAAAACGATGTGCACGCCGTGGGCGTGTCCACGCTGGCGGCAGGGCACAAGACCCTGGTGCCGGCCATCATTGCCGAACTCAAGCAGCAGGGTGCCGACGACATCATCGTGTTCGTGGGCGGCGTGATCCCGCGCCAGGACTACGAGATGCTGTATGACGCTGGCGTCAAAGGCATCTACGGCCCCGGCACCCCGATTCCGGCCAGTGCCAAGGACGTGCTGGAACAGATCAAAAAGGCCGTGGCCTGAGCGTTACTGTGAAAAAACAGCTTTCGGCCGCAGGGGCGGCCTCCCACAAAAGGCCCTCGTACCTTGTCGCAGGGGCGACCTCCCACGAAAAGCCCTCGAACCTTGTGGGAGCGCGCCCCCGCGCGCGAATGCGCTGGGGGACCCAAACATGACACCTGAGCAATTGCTCCAAGGTTTGCTGCACGGCACGGCGCCGGTGCAGCGGCGTGCCATGGCCAAAGCCATCACGCTGCTCGAATCCACGCGCGTCGACCACCGTGTGCTGGCCGATGAATTGCTCACGGCCATGCTGCCGCACGCGGGCAAATCATTTCGCCTGGGCGTCAGCGGTGTGCCGGGCGTCGGCAAGTCCACCTTCATCGAGGCCTTGGGTCTGTACCTGATCGGGCAGGGGCACCGCGTGGCGGTGCTGGCGGTGGACCCGTCTTCCACCGTGTCGGGTGGCTCCATCCTGGGCGACAAGACGCGCATGGAACATTTGAGCGTGCACCCCAACGCCTACATCCGCCCCAGCCCATCGAGCGGCACGCTGGGCGGTGTGGCCGAGAAGACCCGTGAGTCGATGCTGGTGTGCGAGGCCGCTGGTTACGACGTGGTGATCGTCGAGACCGTGGGCGTGGGCCAATCGGAAACCGCCGTGGCGAACATGACCGACATGTTCGTGCTGATGCAATTGCCCAATGCGGGCGACGATTTGCAGGCCATCAAAAAAGGCGTGATGGAGATCGCCGATCTGGTGGTCATCAACAAGGCCGACATCGACGCCATCGCGGCCACCCGTGCGCAGTTGCAGATCACCAGCGCCTTGCAGCTCTTGGGCATGCACGCTTCGTCGGGCCACCTGCACGGCGACGACAGCGTGTGGCACCCCCAGGTGGTGCAGCTGAGCGCTTTGCAGAACCAGGGCGTGGACACCTTCTGGGTGGCTGTGAGCGAGTTCAAGCGCCTGCAAATGCGCAACGGTCGCTTTGATCTGCGTCGCCAACACCAGGCCCTGTCGTGGATGTGGGAGCGCATCAACGCAGGCCTGAAACAAAATTTTCGGGCGCAGCCGCGTGTGCAAGCGCTGCTGCCCCAATTGAGTCAACAAGTCGGGGCGGGCCAGCTGGCCGCTTCGACTGCGGCCCGTCAACTGCTCAGCGCCTGGCAGGTGCAGAGTTAACCGGAATCTTCCTGGAGAAAAGAGAGAGCAACCATGCACGACATCATCGAACAACTGGAAAAAAAGCGCGCAGCCGCACGCTTGGGTGGCGGTCAAAAGCGCATCGACGCGCAGCACGCCAAAGGCAAACTCACGGCCCGTGAGCGCATCGAAGTGTTGCTGGACGAAGGCACCTTCGAAGAGTGGGACATGTTTGTCGAGCACCGCTGCACCGACTTCGGCATGGAAGACAACAAGATCCCCGGCGACGGCGTGGTCACCGGCTACGGCATGATCAACGGCCGTTTGGTGTTCGTCTTCAGCCAGGACTTCACCGTCTACGGCGGTGCCTTGTCCGAAACGCATGCCGAGAAGATTTGCAAGATCATGGACCAGGCCATGAAAGTGGGCGCTCCCGTGATCGGCCTGAACGACTCGGGCGGTGCGCGGATTCAAGAAGGTGTGGCCTCGCTGGGCGGTTATGCCGACGTGTTCCAGCGCAACGTGATGGCCTCGGGCGTGGTGCCCCAGATCAGCATGATCATGGGCCCTTCGGCTGGTGGCGCGGTGTACTCGCCTGCGCTGACCGATTTCATCTTCATGGTCAAAGACACGTCGTACATGTTTGTCACGGGCCCTGAAGTGGTCAAGACGGTGACGCATGAAGAGGTGACGGCCGAAGAGCTGGGCGGTGCGCTGACCCACACCACCAAGAGCGGTGTGGCCGACATGGCCTTTGAGAACGATGTGGAAGCGCTGCTGATGCTGCGCCGTCTGTACAACTACCTGCCCCTGAACAACCGCGAAAAAGCACCCGTGCGTGCCAGCGGTGACCCCTCGGGCCGCTTGGACATGAGCCTGGACACCCTGGTGCCCGAGAACCCCAACAAAGCCTATGACATGAAAGAACTCATCGTCAAAACCGTGGACGATGGTGACTTCTTTGAGCTGCAACCCGATTACGCCAAAAACATTCTGATCGGCTTTGCCCGCATGGAAGGCCAGACCGTGGGCATCGTGGCGAACCAGCCGTTGGTGTTGGCCGGTTGCCTGGACATCAAGAGCTCCATCAAGGCCGCACGTTTTGTGCGCTTTTGCGATGCCTTCAACATTCCCGTGGTCACGTTCGTGGACGTGCCCGGCTTCATGCCTGGCACCTCGCAAGAATTTGGCGGCATCATCAAGCACGGCGCCAAGCTGCTGTACGCGTATGCCGAGTGCACCGTGCCAAAAATCACCGTCATCACCCGCAAAGCCTACGGCGGTGCGTACGATGTGATGGCCTCCAAGCACTTGCGCGGTGACGTGAACTTTGCCTGGCCTAACGCCGAAATCGCGGTGATGGGCGCCAAGGGCGCGGTGGAAATCATCTTCCGCGAAGACAAGGGCGACCCGGAAAAACTGGCCGCCAAAGAAGCCGAGTACAAAGCCCGTTTTGCCAACCCCTTTGTGGCAGGCGCGCGTGGCTTCATTGACGACGTGATCCAACCGCACGAAACACGCAAGCGCATTTGCCGCTCGTTGGTCATGCTCAAAGACAAGAAGATTGAAAACCCATGGCGCAAGCACGGGAACATTCCGCTTTAAGCCCGAAAGAGAAGAAGAACATGTTTACCAAAATCCTGATTGCCAACCGCGGCGAGATCGCCTGCCGCGTCATCGCCACCGCCCAAAAAATGGGCATCCAAACCGTGGCCGTTTACTCCGAAGCCGACAAGGAAGCCCGCCATGTGCTGCTGGCCGACGAGGCGGTGTTGATCGGCCCAGCGGCTTCGCGTGAGTCGTATTTGGTGGCCGACAAAATCATTGCCGCCGCCAAAGCCACCGGCGCACAAGCCATTCACCCCGGCTACGGCTTCTTGAGCGAGAACGCCGAGTTCTCCAAGCGCTGCGAAGACGAGGGCATCGCCTTCATCGGCCCACGCCATTTTTCGATTGCCGCCATGGGCGACAAGATCGAGTCCAAAAAACTGGCGGGCGCGGCCGGCGTGAACTGCATTCCCGGTGTCAACGACGCCATCGAAACGGCTGAAAAAGCCGTCGAGATTGCCAAAGGCATTGGCTACCCCGTGATGATCAAGGCCTCGGCCGGTGGCGGCGGCAAAGGCTTGCGCGTGGCCTTCAATGACAAGGAAGCCTTCGAAGGCTTCACCTCGTGCCGCAACGAAGCGCGCAACAGCTTTGGCGATGACCGCGTGTTCATCGAGAAGTTCGTCGAAGAGCCGCGCCACATCGAGATCCAGGTGCTGGGCGACAGCCATGGCAACGTGGTGTATTTGAACGAGCGTGAGTGCTCGATCCAACGCCGCCACCAAAAAGTGATCGAAGAGGCGCCGTCGCCATTCATCTCCGAAGCCACGCGCAAAGCCATGGGCGAGCAGGCGGTGCAATTGGCCAAGGCGGTGAAATACCAGTCGGCCGGCACGGTGGAGTTTGTGGTCGGCAAAGACCAGAGCTTTTACTTTCTGGAGATGAACACCCGCTTGCAGGTGGAGCACCCGGTGACCGAAGCCATCACCGGCCTCGACCTGGTGGAGATGATGATCCGCGTGGCTGCTGGCGAGAAATTGCCGATCGAACAAAAAGATGTGCAGCGCAACGGCTGGGCCATCGAGTGCCGCATCAACGCCGAAGATCCTTTCCGCAACTTCCTGCCTTCCACAGGTCGTTTGGTGCGGTTTCAGACGCCCAAACAAACCATGTTCCAGGGCAACACCGCCGACTTGTTCGGCGTGCGCGTGGACACGGGTGTGCAGGACGGCGGCGAGATCCCGATGTTTTATGACTCGATGATCGCCAAGCTGATCGTGCACGGCAAAGACCGCAACGACGCCATCGCCAAGATGCGCGAAGCCCTGAACGGTTTTGTCATCCGCGGCATCAGCTCGAACATCCCGTTCCAGGCGGCCTTGTTGGCGCACCCGCGTTTTGTGTCGGGTGACTTCAACACCGGCTTCATCGCCGAGCAGTACAGCAAGGGCTTTCGTGCCGAAGACGTGCCGCATGACGACCACGACTTTTTGGCAGCACTGGCCGCGTTCGTGCGCCGCAAGTCACGCCAGCGTGCGGCCAACCTCAGCGGGCAATTGCCGGGCTACGACGTCAAGATTGGCCAGGACTACGCGGTGGTCGAATTGGGGCAGGGCGGCAACAACCGCTATGTGCCAGTGCATGTGGACGAGTTCACCGGCAAGCCCGGTGTGGCCCAGATCACGGTGGACGGCAAAACCTACGCCATCGAAAGCAATTCGCGCCTGAACGACATCCGCATCGAAGGCACTTGCAATGGCAAGCCCTTCACCGCGCAGATCGAGCGCGGCACCTTGAAGAACCCGCTGGCCTTGCAAGTGCAGCACAACGGCACCCGCATCGAGGCCTTGGTGATGTCGCCGCGCATGGCCGAGTTGCACAAACTCATGCCCTACAAGGCACCGCCTGATTTGAGCCGCTTTGTGCTGTCGCCCATGCCCGGTCTCTTGGTTGAAGTGTCGGTGCAGCCCGGGCAGAAAGTGCAAGCCGGTGAGCGTGTGGCCGTGATTGAAGCCATGAAGATGGAGAACGTGCTGTTTGCCGCGCAAGATGGCGTGGTCAAACAGGTGGTCGCGGCCAAGGGCGAATCGTTGACGGTGGACCAGATGATTGTGGAGTTTGAATAAATGGCACGTCCTTTCAAAGTCCTGGGCATCCAGCAAATCGCCATCGGTGGCCCTGACAAGGCGCGCTTGCAAAAGCTCTGGGTCGACATGTTCGGTCTGGAGGTGACGGGCACGTTCAAGAGCGAACGCGAGAACGTGGACGAAGACATCTGCGCCATCGGCACCGGCCCGTTCAAGGTCGAAGTCGATCTGATGCAACCACTCGACCCCGAGAAAAAACCGGCGGTGCACACCACGCCGCTGAACCACATTGGCTTGTGGATCGACGATTTGCCGGTGGCGGTGGCCTGGCTCACAGCGCAAGGCGTGCGCTTTGCGCCAGGCGGCATCCGCAAAGGCGCCGCCGGTTTTGACATCACCTTCTTGCACCCCAAGGCGAACGACGAGTTTCCAATTGGCGGAGAGGGCGTGTTGATCGAGCTGGTGCAGGCACCGCCTGAAGTGGTCAGCGCGTTCGAGAAGCTGGCTTCGGCCTGAGCTCGCTCCTGCGCGCGAATTACAACCGCTGTGGGAGCGCGCCCCTGCGCGCGAATGCCCTAGAGACACCAGAGCGAAAAACCTGTCGGGCGCTTCTCGTCAAGGCTTGGGGCACTGCTTGTCTTTCACAAAAAGTGGGCGCGCTTTCTTGAGCTGCTCACTGAAGTTCAGCCGTTCCGAAGACCCGTCTGCTGGGACTGCGCCAATGCCCAAAGGATTGCGTATAGGGGCCTCGCCCACGAAGCTCCGGTTCTCCCGCTTCATGGGCTTGGCTTTGGGGCGTATCAGTTTCACGCTGAGCTTGCTTTATTGCCCTGTAAAAGTTCGAGCCAGGAATAGATGAACGATCTCAGAATCTGAACATGCCCTGCACCAGGAACTTGGTCGTATTTGTGGAAAATTCGGCTTCACTGGTCGGCGTCCTGTTGGGGCCATAGCCACGTGCCAGCGAGACCTTCAAATCAAAATTTCGATAGTTCATGGCATAGCCAATCCCGATGTCGTACAGACGTCTGGAGTTGGCTTCCGTGTTGAAAACTCGGGTGTTTTTCCAAACTTGTGCGACATCAAAAATCAAAGCCACTTGGTGATTTATTTCTTGATACCGTGGCAGGCTGTAGGCCAGGTCCATTGACAATACGACGCCCTTGTCGCCGCTCAACTCACTGTCTTCATAGGCACGCAAGCCGTTCGATCCACCAACAGACATGTCTTCAGAAGAGTCAAGGTTTCTCCCGAAATTCGTTTGAGCCTTCAATACCGTATTCAAACTGGTACGCAAATCAATTTGTTGAAGATGGGTGACTCGAAGATTGGCCTTGCTGTAGCTCCCCGCAGATTTCAGGTTGGCATCGTTGACAAGCGAGACTGCGTTGTCCATGCGCGCTTTACCAAACGTTGTACTCAATGTCGTGAACAGACGTCCTTGCTGGCTGAAAAAATTCGTTGCTCTTTTGTCACTGAATGAGATGCTCAAACCATCTGTTGATTTGCCGCCAGTTTCCACATCGCCAATCAAACCAGACGTGTCCTCCATTTTTCGGTGCACCAAATCAAATCGAATTTCCTGCGTCTGCATGCGCGTTTTCAGCAATGGGTAACTGGCATAGAGACCAAAATTTCGTGTCACTCCACTGCTTTGATAATTTTGAACATGTCGCAAAGTGAATTGGCTAAAGGAATAACTTCCTCCCCCCTTCCAACCGCCATATCCTAACGGCCTGTCGTAGGACAAGCCATGGTTCTGGAGATCGCTTGTGTCACTGACTAAACCATTGGCTGAAAAACTGTCACCAATTCCGGTCAAGCTGTTCACAGAAAGACCTGCACTCAAGCGAGCTTCGCCGGTATACCGAGCGCCATAATTATCAGCAATCGCATAACCACTGATTTTTTCAGTGGCCTGTGTCTTGATACCAAAATCACTGGTTCCCACAGCCTTGCCCGGGTAGACCTCCGCGTTGACCACGACCACACCGCTGAGGTCATTGATCAACAACAACTGCCGTTCAAGCGTTTGGGTCGAGATGGCCTTTTCTTCCTTGAGCTTGTCCATGAAAGCTTGCACTTCAACATCGGTGACCAATGAGGCGTTGTCGATCTTGAAATCACCGTATTGGCCTTCAACAATGGCGATGGTGACGATACCGTCCGTCAGACGCTGCTCAGGCAAGTAGGCCCGTGCCACAAAATAGCCATGGTCTCGATAGAGTTTTGTGATGGAGGACGCGATGGCCTGCAGTTTGTTAACCCCGAGTTCCTGGCCCACATGGGATTCAAGAAGTTGCTCGATTTTCCCCTGCTTGAACGCGGTGTTTCCAGTAAGGCGAAAGCCCTTGACTTGAACCATGACGGTATCTTTTGCTGTCAGTGGCAATGCGTAGGGTGCAGCTTCAACAATGGGAAGGTTTTTCCCGATTTCTTCAGGTTTTTGTGGCGTGGCTTGCCGAAGCAAATCACCGCCGCTGGGCAAATTGGGCGCTTGAGCTGCTGCCATGTGAGCGCATGCCGACAGCATTGCCATGCTCAATAATTTCAACTGAAAGTTCATTTTTTTAATTCCCGTTTTTTTCGTTGGATTGCCCAGAGTTACCGTTTGTCCTGAACGACATAAACCTCTTGGCTAACGCCGCTCGGAAGCGTCACCCCACCATTGATCAACTCCACAAAACTGTCGGGGCTGAGCGCAACGCGCAATTGCTGTCCGCCCGCTTTGGCGATCAGCGAAGCCACCGTGACGGTGGCCACTTCGCTTTCACCGCCTGTATCACTGACCACGGTCAAGCGTGAGTTCTTGTGAAGGTCGTTGATGGCCGGCACCGCATCTCGAATCAATCCATCCATCGTTTGTGCAGACTTGCCCAGCGTCGCATCCTTGCCGGGGGCTGCCACACTGCTGACCACCCTGATCGCATCGCGCGGACGTTCAGCCGGGGGGCTGGCCATGACGGATTTAACCGTGTTGAAGTTCGGCGAAATCGTCAAATCAGCGCTTGCATAAGTGATGGCGTAATTTCCATTCGCCAGCGTGCTGGAAATCGGATACACCCCCACAATGCTTTGCGCAAGAGCCGTGGTGGCCAAACCGCCACTGAAACTGTCGTTGTTGACGACGTTGCCACTGCTGACCTGGTAGCTCAGCGCCGGGTTGACATCGCCATAGGTCTTGCTCTTGGCATCGGCCGAGACGGTGATGGGACGTGCTGTGATGCCCAGATCGGCGCCCACGTAGGTGACGTTGTAATTGCTGTTGGCCAGGGTGCTGCTGATCGCGTAATTGCCCACATTGCTGTATCGCGCAGCGCTGGTCGACAAGCTGCCGCTGAGGCTGTCGCTGTTGACCACATCGCCGCTGCTGACCTGGTAGCTCAGTGCTGGATTGGCATCGCCATAGGTCTTGCTCTTGGCATCGGCCGTGACGGTGATGGGGCGGGCGGTGATGCCCAGATCGGCGCCCACGTAGGTGACGTTGTAATTGCTGTTGGCCAGGGTGCTGCTGATCGCGTAATTGCCCACATTGCTGTATCGCGCAGCGCTGGTCGACAAGCTGCCGCTGAGGCTGTC